>Ga0209125_1000505_pt1 | contig 49405 bp, 44 predicted proteins | sample BarGraIncub1131A_FD_184503 | JGI IMG/M metagenome (GOLD analysis project Ga0209125, IMG submission 184503) | Arctic peat soil microbial communities from Barrow, Alaska - Barrow Graham LP Incubations 11-31A (SPAdes) (version 2) | ecosystem: Environmental > Terrestrial > Soil > Wetlands > Peat... | reverse complement strand
GGCCGCCTCGATTACCGGGGCCTCCCCGACACGCTTCTGTCGGCCGAGAGCTTCGTGCAGAAGGACGCGCTGCAGGGGGGCACCCTGTTCGGCAACCAGGCCGGCTTCGTCAGGAAGTTTTCGCTTCTGGAGGGGGAGGGTGGCTTCAAGAGGGTGGCGCAGGAAAAGGGGGGGGCGGAAGGGCATTCGGACCTGCTGTACGCGGGGGTGAAGGGGGCGCTCAGCACCCGGCTCGACGCCACCCTGAGGCGCGACCAGCTCCTGGCTCCCTCAAGCGTCGCCGAGTACCAGACCAGGACCTTCCTGAAGCTCGACTACCGGATCACCGACGCCACGCGCGCCTTTGTCACCGAGGAGTACCAGGAGGGGGACCCGCTGGTCCGGCAGGCGACCCTGCTCGGCGTGGAGAGCAGGCTCTCGGAGCGGATGCGCCTCACCACCGGGTACCAGCTCTCCAGCGGCTCCGCAGGGTCGACCCAGCACAGCAACGTCGATCTCAACACGAAGCTGGTCGAGCGGCAAGGCTTCTCCCTTAACTCGCGCAGCGGCTACCAGCTGGAGAACGCCCTCTCCGGGGAAAGGGGACAGGCGATCCTCGGTCTCAACAGCCGCCTGGAGGCGGCCCCGGGGGTGCTTCTCAACTCCACCCTGGAGCGGGTGCAGACGGTACAGGGGAGTTCCGGGACCCGCACCGCCTTCACCCTGGCCGGGGAGTACCTGCGCCAGAGGGACCTGAAACTCACCGGCCGCTACGAGATCAGGTCCGGCCCGGACGAGACCGCCTCGCTGTACGGCGCGGGGCTCGCCTACAAGGTGAACGGGTCGCTCACCCTGCTCGGGAAGGGAACCGTTTGGGACCGGGACGCCGACGCGGGGCACGACCTGCTGCTCGACGGCTACCTCGGCACCGCGTTCCGGCCGCTGGCGGGCCACCCGCTGCAGCTTCTCACCCTGGTGCGCTACAAGCAGGACGACAAGGGGAGCGTCCCCGGCGCCGACCGGAGCAAAAACGTCATCCTTTCCGCGGAGCCGACCTACCGGGTGGACAGGAACTGGAGCGCCCAGGGGAAGTACGCGGGGAAGAGGGGGTGGCTTACGGACCCCGCCGGCAACCGGTACCGGGCCTACACCGACCTGATCCTTGCCGGGCTGAGCTACGACCTGGCCGAGCGCTGGGAGCTCGCCTGCTACCTGAAACTCACGAACCAGTACGACACGCGCCAGCACAGCTTCGGCGCCGTCGCGAGCGCCGGCTACCGGGTCTACCGCAACGTGGTGCTGGGCGCCGGCTACAACTACGCGCGGCTGGACGACCGGGACCTGACCGGCGAGAGCTTCCAGGGGCAGGGCCCCTTCCTGGGGGTGAAGGTGAAGTTCGACGAGGAGATGTTCGATAGCACCGAGCGCCGGGTGCTGGTGCTCCCCGAGCCCGCGCCCGTTCCGCAGGCGGTGGCCGAAGCGCCGCCGGAGCTGGCGCCGGTAGCCCCGCAGAAGGCACCGAAGCCGCCGGTCCCGGCGCTGCTGTTCGCCGCCGCCAAGCGGGACGAGCCGCTGCAGCTCTCCGGGAGCGCGGAGCTCTTCACACTCTTGATAAACGGCGAGCAGGCCCGGCTCCCCTCGACGAAGGTGACCGTGAGCCGGGAGCGGCTCAGCGGCTCGCTCCAGCTGAAACGCGGCAGGCTCGCCCGCCCTCTGACCTTTCTGACCTCCGTGGAGAAGCCGGAGCTGGTCAGGGGCTGGTCCCTCAGCATCATGAACGCCGCGGGGGAGCCGGTGCGGGTCCTCAAGGGGGCCGGGGCGCCCGGGGCGCGCTTGGCCTGGGACGGGGAGACCGACGGCGCCGGTCTTGTCGCGGGGGAGCTGTACCAGTACCAGCTCGAGGTGAGCTACCGGGACGGCTCACTGTTCAGCACCGGGCGCGAGCTGTTCGGCGTGAGCCGCCAGGACGTGGTGTTCCTCACCCTTTCGGGGGGCGCCTTCGTCTTCGATTCGGCGAGGCTCACCGGGGAGGCCAAGCGCCTTCTGAAAGGGGCGGCCGGCGTGCTCCGGGCGCATCCGGAGGACAAGGTGATCGTCGAGGGGCATACGGACGGCATCGGCACGGTGAGGTACAACATGGGACTATCGAGAAGGAGGTGCGACGCGGCCGCGGACTTCCTGGTGCGTGAGGAGGCGATCCCGCCCGAGAGACTCCTGAGGCGCTGGTACGGCAAGTCGCTCCCGGTCGCGGACAACCGCACCGCGGACGGCAGACGGCTCAACCGGCGCGTGGAACTGAAGGCCGATTTCCGGGAGACGGTCCCGGTCGGCCCGAACGACAGGTACCGCAGCGCCCCCTTTGTCGTCATCAACGACCTCCCGGTGCCGGTTGACCCGCTCGGGCGCTTCGAGACCTTTGTGCCCGCAGACTCGGGCCTCCTCCGGGTGAAGATGGGGGACTCGCTCGGCCGGTCGCTCGCTACGGCGATTGCGGTGCCGGAGCTGAAGCTCGCCGAACCCGCAGGGAGGCTTCTGGTGCGCTACGGCTCGGCCGCCGGCGGGGTGCGGGTGGACCCGAGCGGCGCCGCCCACTGCAGGATTTCGGGGGAGACCGCGCCGGGAAACACCCTGGAGGTTGACGGGGAAAGGGTCCAGCTGGGTCGGGACGGACGTTTCGCCCTGGAATTGCCGCTCAAGGGTGGCGAGCAGGTGGTCGGCATGGTGCTGCGGGGCGAGGGGTGCCTGAAACTGATGAACCTGCGGGTCGAGTCGAGCGCGCAGGAGGCAGCGCCGGGGACGCCGCCGGCAGGGGCCAAGCCATGGTAGCCGGGACCCGGGCGAGGAGATGGGGGGCGCTTGCCGCCGAGGCGGGGGGGGCGCTCCTCCTGGTGCTCGCCCTGTTCTGGATCTTCATCGTGCTCCTCTACGCCCTGTTTCCCTCCGGCACGCCGCTCAAGGAAATGATCGGGGGCTCCCCGGAGCCGGCCGCGACCCCGGCGGAGAGGAGTGCCGAGGCGACCCTCTCCTCGCTGATGCGGGAGGTCCGGCTCAGGCGCGGCAACTCGATAGCCTGGGGCGGGGCCCGTGAGGGGATGCAGCTCTTCAGCCAGGACGCCGTGCAGACCTTTGACAGGTCCGGCGCCACCATCTCCTTTGGCGCCAGGGACCGGCTTTCCGTCGGGAGCAACTCCCTCGTCGTGGTGACGCGTCTGAACGCCCGGGACGAGACGGGCCCCAGGTCCTACCGGGTGCAGGTGGCGGGGGAGCTGCGCGGGAGCCTCTCGGCTGCCAGGAAACTGCGGCTGGAGTTTGCCGCTGCCGGTCACCTGGCGCGGGTAGAGCCCGGCGCCGCGCGGTTCCGGGTCTCCCCGAACGCCGACAACTCCGCGAGCCTCGCGGTCTATGCCGGCGAGGTGCAGATAGTCGGGAAGGGGGGCAAGGTCCGGGTGCCGGCCAACTTCGGGGTGACGCTGCGGGAGGGGGTCCTGGCGGGGAGAGCCGTAGCGCTCCCCGCAGCACCGGTCCCCGCAGCACCGGTCCCCGCAGCACCGGTCCCCGCAGCACCGGTCCCCGGGGGGCCGGAGCGGGCGGTCTACCGCTACCGCCTGCTCCCTCCCCGGGTCCGCTTCACCTGGAGCGGGGGGGGCGGGGATTACCATTTCCAACTCTCCAAAACTGCGCGCTTCGACAACTGCCTGCTCGACCAGAGGCTCGCCGCGCCGGAGCTGGTCTCCGGGAAGCTCACCAAGGGCAGCTACTTCTGGAGGGTGAGCCGGGTGGAAGAGGGGCGGGAAGGGCTCTTCAGCAGAACCGGGCGCTGCGAGCTGCAGCAGCTGCTCCGGGCTCCGGCGCTCTCGGTGAGCTTCCCGCCGGAGAGCGCACCCGCCGGCCCCTACACAGTTTCGGGGGAGACGGAGCCGGGGTCGAGGGTGTTTCTGGACGGCAGCGAGCTGGCTACCGGGAGCGCCGGGGAATTCTCGCACGAGGTGCGGCTCAAGCCCGGGGTCAACCTGATACGGGTCGAGTCGCTCGACCCGGCCGGCAATGCGAGCTACGCCTCACGGATCGTCTACGGTCGCCTCTGACCGGGGGAAGCTGAGAAGATTGGTACTCTTCGGGAAGGAGGATCGCTTGACCATGCCAAAAAAACTGAAATTCCCGCTCAGGTTCAAGATCCTGGTGGCCCAGCTCCTGGGGGTGACGGTCGTGCTCAGCCTGATCACCTTCACCATGGCCAACCTCTTTCACGCCGACAAGACGGCGTACATCCACGACCTCACCTCCACGGTCGTGCTGCACACGGCGGAGGAGGCCAATGCCCTGCTGGTCGGCTACCGGGAAAGGCTCAGGCTGTTCTCGAGGATCATGGCGCAGGACGAGCTCGACGGGCGCCAGCAGGTGCTCAATCGGCTTTTCGAGGAGTTCGGGGAGTTCCTGATGGTGACCCGCGGCTCCGCGGGGGGCGAGGAGACGGTCTACGACGCGGCGGCGCTGGCAGCAGGCGGGCTTTCCAAGGAAGATCTGCTCCGCTTCAGGAGTTCCCATCCGCTTCCGGCAAGCCTCGCCGGGGGGGAGCCCTACCTCGAGAACTCGACGGTCTCGGCGAAGCTCCCCACCCTCACCCTCACCATCTCGGAGCCGTCCCCGGACGGCGGCGAGACGGTGACCACCTCCGGCGTGATCCGGCTCGACAAGCTGTTGAGGCTGGCGCGCCGCTCCCGGGTCTTCGAGACCTTCCTGCTGGACGCCGGCGGCCGGTTCCTGGCGCATTCGGACCGCTCCAAGATCGACTCCGCCGCGCCAAGCGGCTGGTGGCAACGGGTGAGCAGCATGCGGAGCTCCGGCACCATGGAGTACCAGGAGCAGGGGAGGGGGATGGTGGGGGGGTTCTCCCGGGTCTCCTGCGGCGGGCTCACGGCCGGGGTGCAGATCCCGAAAAGTGCCGCCTACCTCACCTCGCGGGAGCTTTTGGGGGAGCTGCTGGCCCTCTCCCTGACCCTTCTGGGCGCGGCCGCACTCCTGAGCATCTTCTGGTCGCGCCGGCTCACCCGCCCCATCGAAAAGCTCTCCGAGGCGACCCGCATGGTGGGGCAGGGGCGCTTCGAGATCGAGGTGAAGGTGGATTCGGGAGACGAGATCGGCGCCCTGGCCGGCTCCTTCAACCGGATGGCGGCCGAACTGAAGACCCGCGAGAAGGCTCTCAAGGACCTCTACGGGCAGCTGGTCCAGTCGGAGAAGATGGCGGCCTTCGGCTCGCTCGGCGCGGGGATCGCCCATGAGGTGAAGAACCCCCTGGCCGGCATCCTCGGCATCACCCAGCTCTCGCTCAGGGGCGTTGAGGGTGGGCACCCGCTGCAAAAGAACCTGCAGATCATAGAAAAGGAGACCAAGCGCTGCAAGACAATCATCGAGAATCTGCTCAGGTTCGCCCGCCAGGAGCAGGTGGAATTCGACGACGTGGAGATCCCGCAGGTGGTGGCCGATGCGCTGGCCATAGTGGACCACCAGCTCGGCATCCACAGCATCCGGGTCGAACAGGAGTTGGAAGAGGGGATCCCGACCTGCAGGGGGAACGCGAACCAGCTGCAGCAGGTGCTGATGAACCTGATGATAAACGCACAGCAGGCGATGGCCGGCTCCAGCGGCACCGTGAGGCTCTCGGCCAGGAGGGGGGAGCGGGGCGCCGTGGAACTGCGGGTGAGCGACACCGGACCCGGGATACCTAAGGAGATCCAGGGGAGGATCTTCGAACCCTTTTTCACCACGAAGCCGGCGGGACAGGGAACCGGCCTCGGCCTCTCGGTCACCTACGGCATCGTGAAGGACCACGGCGGCGAGATACGCCTGGAGTGCGAAGCGGGAGCCGGGACCACCTTCGTCATCACCCTTCCCGCCTCTGCCGAGGCGGCTGCAGCAGGAAACCGAGATGGGAGGAGCTATGAATCTTCTGGTGGTTGACGACGAGGAAACCCTGAGGAGCGTCGTTTCGCAGGTCCTTAGCGCCGACGGATTCCTGGTGGCCGAGGCCGCCAGCGGCGAGGAGGCCCTGGAGGCGTTCCGGGCGCTGTCGCACCCCCTGGTCATCACGGACATCCGGATGGGCGGTATGAGCGGCATCGAGCTATTGACCGAGATCAAGCGTCACAACCCGGACACCCAGGTGGTGATCATGACCAGCCACGCCTCGCTCGACAGCGCGCTCACCGCACTGAGGGCCGGGGCCTACGACTATCTCATCAAGCCGTTCGAGAGCCTGGACCTGATCTCCGCGGTCGCCGGCAGGGCGGCCGAGAAGGCGCGTCTGGTGGCGCAGAACCGGGAGCTTCTGGAGCAACTGAAGCGCGCCAACGAGGAGCTGCAGGAGGTGAACAGCGCGCTGAAGGAGATGGCGGTCAGGGACGGGCTCACCTCCCTGTACAACCATCGCTATTTCCAGGAGGCGTTAGCGCTGGAGATAGCCAGGTCGCAGAGGTATGCCAAGCAGTGTTCCGTGGTGTTCATGGATGTGGACAATTTCAAGGTGTACAACGACAGCAACGGGCATCCGGAGGGGGATCGCCTGCTGAAGACCCTGTCGGATATTCTGATGGGCCACCTGAGGTGTTCCGACCTGGCGGCGCGTTATGGCGGAGAGGAGTTCGTCCTGCTGCTCCCGGAGACCTCGAAGGAGGCGGCGTTGAGGATAGCGGAGGGGGTGCGGGCCATGGTGGAGCAGGAGCATTTTCCCGGCCGGGAGAAGCAGCCGCTCGGGTGCGTGACCGTCAGCATCGGGGTCGCGAGCTACCCGCAGGACGGTGGCGATGCACCGGCAGTCCTGGCCTGCGCCGACCAGCTTCTGTACAAGGCAAAGCACGGCGGCAGGAACGCGGTGGTCGGTTACCCCTGAATGGCGACCAGTCCCGCACGGCCGGGGAGCTCTCCCATGGCGAGCGGGGCGTCGGGCGCAGTTTCCCGATGGGCGGCGGCAGCCTCGGCCAGGGTGACGAAGCGTACCCCGGCATCCTGCAGGCGCCCGAGGAGCGCGATGAAGGATTGCGACATCACCCCCCCCTCCATCTCGGCATGGATGGTGTGGACGTTCAGGCCGCTCTTGAGCCGGGACAGGTAGAAGTCGTTGATGCTGTGCGCGTCGATGCCGTCAGTGCCGAGGATCTCGTCCATGGTGGGCCAGGTGCTCGGTATCTGGAGGGTGGCGAAGCGCTTGCCCTGGAACACCGGGTAGAAAGGGGCGTACCCCCTGGCGTCGCTGCAGTAGTCGAGCTGCATCGAGTCCTGCAATTCGAGCGACGCCGCCGAGACGGTCCAGCCGGGAGCCGCCGTGGTTCTCGGGGGGTGCCCCATGATCCGCTGGAACAGTCCGGCGCCGCGGGCAAGTTCCGCCGACACCTCGCCCATGGCCATCCTGGGCAGGAAGTCGTGCCAGCGGATGTGGTCCCAGCAGTGGACCCCGGTCTCGTGCCCGCGGGCTTCGGTCTCCCTCAGGATCTCCGGGAACGAGGAGGCGATCTGGGGAGCCGGCAGGAGCGTGCCGTAGAGCATGGTCCTGATGCCGTAGGCGCCCGGTGCGCCGGTCCTGAGCATCTTCTGCAGGAACCCCTTCCGGGTGAAGATCCGGCGGATCGCCTTGCCGGAGTTGTCCGGTCCCATGGAGAAGTAGAAGGTCGCCTTGATGCCGGCGCGCTCCATGATGTCGAGGAGGCGCGGCACCCCGTCGCGGGTGCCGGTATGGGTGTCGACGTCAACCTTCAGCGCAATTGAGGAATCAATTGACAATGGACGATTGACAATTGACAATTGGTCTTGGATAGTCGGGTCGCTTTTGGCGTTGTGAAGGCTTTCGGTTTTCAGAGTTCTGATCCTGGATTAGTTTTGAATCAATTGACAATGGACAATTGACAATTGGTCTTGGAGAGTCGGGTCGCTTTTGACGTTGGGAAGGCTTTAGGTTTTCAGAGTTCTGATCCTGGATTACCACTATCTGGTCCCTAAGCAGATGCCTGGGAACCAGATAGTGGTTTTGCAGCTATCATTGTCAATTGTCAATTGCTTTAAAGTAGTTAGCATTGTTAATTGTCAATTGCTTTAAAGCAGATGTTCGATCTTCTCGCGCTGCTCGATGAGGTAGAAGTCGAGGGTCTTCCTGAGCGCTTCGTCTATTCCCGTCGTGGGCTCCCAGCCCAGCTTGTTCTTCGCGTTCTGCACCGAGGGAACCCGCGTCAGCATGTCCTGATAACCCTTGCCATAGAAGCTTTCCGAAGTGGTCTCCGCGATGACGCAGTTCTCTGCCCTTTCGGCATAATCCGGATACTGCTTTACCATGTCGCGCAGCTTCAGGGCCAGCTCCTTGACGGAGAGGTCGTTCACCGGGTTACCTATGTTGAAGATGCCGCTGTCGGCGCAGCCGTCCCGGTTCTCGATGATCTTCATCAGGCAGTCGATGCCGTCCTCGATGAAGGTGAAGGAGCGGCGCTGGTTGCCGCCGTCGACCAAGGAGATCTGCTCGCCGGCCAGGATGTTGTAGAGGAACTGGGTCAGCACCCGGGAGCTTCCTTCCTTGGCGGTGGAGATGGAGTCGAGCTTGGGGCCGATCCAGTTGAAGGGGCGGAACAGGGTGTAGCGCAGCCCCTCGTGCTCGCCGTAGGCGTAGATGACCCGGTCCAGCATCTGCTTGGCACAGGAGTAGATCCAGCGCTCCTTGTTGATCGGGCCGAGCATGAGCGGCGAGGTCTCCTCGTCGAATTCCTGGTCCGGACTCATGCCGTACACTTCGGAGGTGGAGGGGAAGATCACCCTCTTCTTGTACTTGGCGCACAGGCGGATGATCTTCAGGTTTTCCTCGAAGTCGAGTTCGAAGACGCGCAGCGGGTCCTTGACGTAGGTGACCGGCGTGGCGATCGCCACCAGCGGCAGGACCACATCGCACTTCTTTATGTTGTACTCGATCCACTCCTTGTTGATGGTGATGTCCCCCTCGAGGAAATTGAAACGGGGGTGCCCCATGGAGTGCTCGAGCTTGTCGCTGCTCATGTCGAGGCCGTAAACCTCCCAGTCGGTGGTGTCCAGGATCCTTTTGGTGAGGGCATTGCCGATGAAGCCGTTGACGCCGAGAATCAGAACTTTCATGTTATCTCCGATGTGTTGAGTCGTTTAAATCGTTGAGTCGTTGAATCGTTGAATCGTTCGTTGAATCGTCCCTAGGGGCTCGGGGCGGAAAAGCTACTCCCGGTGAGATCGGTCTGCCGCGCGTAGGCGGCAGCCTCCAACTCGGCGTCCTCCTCTTCCTGCAGCGACCGGATCTCCAAAAGCCCCGACCCGGTCCCCACCAGTAACGGGGCGAGGCTCACGATCTTCCCCGGCTCCCCCTCTCCCTCGGTAGGGACCGCGCTCCAGATGACGATCTTCTTGCCGTCCAGATGGGTGAAGGCGCCGGGGTAGGGGTGGGTCACCCCGCGGACCAGGTTGTAGATCTCGAGCGCGCTCTTTTGCCAGTCGATCCGCCCGTCGGCCGGTCTCCTGCCGCCATAGTAGCTGCCGCGGGAGAGGTCCATCGGTAAGCGGGGGGCGCGTCCCTCAAGGAGCGGCGCCAGGGAGCGTGAAAGCACCGTGACGGCTGCCTGGGTCACCTTGTTGAAGACGTCGAGTGCGGTATCGGTGAAGCTGATGCCGACCTTCTCCTGGTCCACGATGTCGCCGGCGTCAGGCTTTTGCACCATGTAGTGCAGCGTGGCGCCGGTCTCGCTCTCGCCGTTGATCACGGCCCAGTTCACTGGCACCCGCCCGCGGTACTTCGGCAGGTAGGAGCCGTGCACGTTGAGCGCCCCGAGCTTGGGGACCGCCAGCACCTCTTCCCGGATCATGGTGCGGTAGTAGAAGGAGAGCAGCAGGTCGGGGGCGAGCTCTCTCAAAAGCTCCACGTTTTCCCTCAGGTTTATGTCCGAGGTCATGACCGGGATCCCCTGCCTCTCGGCAAGCTCCCTGACCGAGGCGAACCAGATCTCTTCGTTGGGCGAGTCGTCGTGGGTGAAGACCAGGGCAATGTCCGTGTCCTGGCGGATCAGCTCCTCCAGACAGCGGTAGCCGACGTTGTGGTAGGCGCAGACGACGATGCTCTTTTTCCTGTTCAAGGGGCCACCTCCGGCGCTGATTTGTCTTCGAAGCCATGCAACCTTCTCACCACGTAGCGCGGCCGCTTGCGCACCTCCTGATAGATCCTGCCGACGTACTCGCCTACAAGACCGATGCCGAAGATGATGATTCCGATGAAGAAGAAGAGGATGGCGAACAGGGTGAACACCCCTTCCACCTCGGCACCTATCACGAAGCGCCGGAGCAGGAGGAACAGGGCGAAAGCGAGCGAGGCGAGCGAGGTGAAGATCCCCATGAGGGCGAAGAGCTGCAGCGGCACCACGGAGAACCCGGTCATCAGGTCGAAGTTCAGGCGGATCAGCCGGTACAGGGAGTACTTGCTCTCCCCCTGGCCGCGCTCGGCGTGGGCCACCTCGATCTCGGTCGGGTTCGCCGCGAAGGTCTGGGCCAGGGCCGGTATGAAGGTGGTGGTCTCCTGGCAGTGGTTGATGTTGTCGATCACGTCACGGTGGTAGGCGCGCAGCATGCAGCCGTAGTCGCTCATCCGCATGCCGGTCATCTTGTTGGTGGTGATGTTCACGATCCGGGAGGCCGCCTTGCGGAAGATGCTGTCCTGCCTCTTGAGCCGGATGGTGCCGACCACGTCGTGCCCCTTCTCGATCTCGGCCACCAGCCGCGGGATCTCCTCCGGCGGGTTCTGCAGGTCCGCGTCCAGCGTGATGACGATCTCGCCGCGGCTCCTCTCGAAGGCAGCCAGGATCGCCATGTGCTGGCCGAAGTTGCCGTTGAACTCGATCAGGCGCAGCTGCGGGACGGTCTCCAGCATCATCTTCAAAAGGAACAGGGTGCGGTCGCGGGAACCGTCGTCCGTGAAGATGATCTCGAACGGTTTGCCCAGCCCGTGCATGACGGGGAGCAGCCTGCCCATGAGCGGGGAGAGGTTCTCCTCCTCGTTGTAGGCCGGGACGACGATCGTTATATAAGGCTTTTCCATATCGGTGGATATCCTGGTCTGTAAGCGCCGGGTTTGCCGGCAGCTACCGTTTGTTGCGGGCGATGACGGTCTTCACCGCCGCCACCACGTCCCGCGCGTCGTCGAGCGTCATGAGGGGGAAAAGCGGCAGCGACAGGATCCGCTCCGAGGCGTAGTCCGCGTTGGGGAGCGCACCCTGGGCGATGCCGAGGGTGTCCCGGTAATAGGGGTGGTGGTGGATCGCCTTGAAGTGGAGTCCGGTTCCGATGTTCTCCCCCTTCAGCTGGGCCATGAAGGCGTCCCGGTCGATGGAGAGCGCCTCGATCTTGACCAGCGGGGTGTAGAGGTGCCAGGCGTGGCGGTGCTGGTAGGGGACCGGCTGCGGGGTCACCAGTTCGGGGACGTCGCGAAACGCCTCGTTGTAGAAGTCGGCCAGGAGGGTCCGCATCTCGATGAAGCTGTCCAGCTTGTCGAGCTGGTGCAGCCCGAGCGCGGCCTGCAGGTCCATCATGTTGTATTTGAATCCCGGCATGACGATGTCGTAGTTGGGGGTGCCGCTTGCCTCGTAGCGCTTCCAGGCCTCCCGGTTCATGCCGTGGAACTTCATGAGCGAGATTTCCTCGGCGAGTCGCTCGTCGCGGGTGGCGACCATCCCCCCCTCGCCGGTGGTGATGTTCTTGATGGGATGGAAGGAGAACACCGATACGCTGTCCAGCGAGCCGATGCGCGCCCCCTTGTACTCGGTCCCCACCGCGTGCGCGGCATCCTCGACGACCTGCAGGCCGAACTCGCGGGCGATGGCGAAGATCTCGTCCATGTCGCACGGCTGCCCCGCGAAGTGGACCGGCACGACCGCGCGGGTGCGCGGGGTGATCTTCTTGCGGATCGCCTGCACGTCTATGTTGAGCGTCCCGGGCTCGATGTCGGCCAATACCGGCGTGCCGCCTCCCTGCACGATCATGCTGACGGTCGCGGCGAAGGTCATCGGCGTGGTGATCACCTCGTCGCCCGGCTTGAGCTGGAGGGCGAGCATGGTCAGGTGCAGGCCAGCCGTCGCCGAGGAGAGCGGCACGGCAAAGGGGGCTCCCACGTACTGCTTGAAGGCCTCCTCGAACCGCTTCACCTTGGGGCCGGTGGTGATCCAGCCGCTGCGCAGCGAATCGACAACCTCGTTGATCTCTTCCTCGCCTATGGTGGGGATGGAAAATGGGAGAAAAGTTGTTCGCATGATTGCCTCCTGCTCATTGGACGTCAACCTAACAATATTGCATGAACGGTCCCGCTGGTCAAACAATTTCCTGATTATCCCGGCGAAGGTAGGCTTGCGCCGGTCTTGGTGCAGGGGGACGGGGAGGGGGAGGGGGAGGTCTTGTCGGCCGGGCCGGACCCCGAGGCCGCCACCGGTGCCGTTTTTTCCCGCCTGATCAGGTCGAAGCGCCCGGCGCCGGGAAGCCCGGTCAGGACGACCCTCTGGTTCGGGTTGGCAAACTGAACCGGCTCCCCGTTTTCGTTCTCCATCCGGGTCAGGGTGAAGCTCGAGAAACTGGAGCCCTGCCCGATCAATTCCAGCCGGTCGCCCAGCTGCATCCGGTTGCGCACGGCCACCAGGGTGCCGCCGGAGCCGGCGTCCCCCTCCACGATGGCCACGAACTCGAAGTTCCTGACGTAGCTCGACAGGTACTCGTGGTCCAGGTCCCGGGGCTTGCCGAGCAGAAAGCCGGTCGTGTAGCCGCGGTGGCTCACCTTGCTGAGCTCCTCCAGCCACTCGGGCTTCAGGTGGTAGCCGGCCGGGTCTTCCCAGTAGCTGTCCAGCGCCTCCCGGTAGATCCGGATCACGCTTGCAGCGTAGTAGATCCCCTTCATCCTCCCCTCGATCTTCAGGGAACTGACGCCGGAACGCACCAGGTCGGGGAGGTGCTCGATCAGGCAGAGGTCCTTCGAGTTGAAGATGAAGCTGCCGCCGTCGTCCTCCTGGATCGGGAAGTACTCGCCGGGGCGGCTTTGCTCGACGATGGCGTAGTTCCAGCGGCAGGGCTGGGTGCATTCCCCCTTGTTGGCGTCCCTCCCGGTCATGGCGCTGGAGAGCAGGCAGCGCCCCGAGTAGGAAATGCACATGGCGCCGTGCACGAACGCTTCGAGCTCCAGGTCACACTTCTGGGCGGTCTCGCCGATCTCGGCCAGCGACATCTCGCGGGCCAGGTTCACCCTCTTCACACCCTGGGACTGCCAGAACCGGGCGCTGCGCCAGTTGGTCGTGTTGGCCTGGGTGGAGAGGTGGATCTCGCGCTCGGGGGAGAGCTCCTGTATCAGCGCGATGACGCCGGGGTCCGCCGCGATGTAGGCGTCCAGCTTTATCTGCGCGATGTCACGCAGATACCGCTCCAGTTGCGTGATGTCGTCATTGCCGGGAAACGAGTTCAGGGTCAGGTAGACCTTCACCCCGCGCTCGTGGGCGTAGTCGACCGCCTCGCGGAGCTCCTCCAGGGTGAAATTGTCCGCCAGGTTCCTGAGGCCGAACGCCTTGCCCCCCAGGTAGACGGCGTCCGCGCCGTAGCGGATGGCGACCTTCAGTTTCTCCATGTTCCCGGCCGGTGCCAGGAGTTCGGGTTTCTTCACGTTGTTGACGACCTCTTTTAAATATGGCGCTTGAATATATCGCACTGAATTTTCCGATCTCAGCTCCCCGCATTTTTCATTGGAAGCGGGATGGTAGCACATAACAGCGGCGGAATGAACCCCCAAATGGGCGCTTTCCCCTTGACATTAGCAGCCAAAAAGCTTTAATTATGTTAAATTTTTGTCAGGGAGCGGGGGGGCTGCGCCGGTTTGGGCCGGTTTCAGGCTCCCTTTCCCGGTGCTTTCCGCTACTGCCGATCCTCTGCCGTGCCGATTCTGGAGGTTCTCAGCTCAGGAGCCCCGAGGAGCTGGCCGCAGCCCGGAAGCACCCGATGCGTTGCAATGGAGCATGCCCGAGCCGGTCCCTGCCGAGGCGAGGGGAAGGCCGGGTCGCCCGATAGGCCCCAAGAGGAGCTGTATGAAAAAGCCCGTTTGCTTAGCACTGCTATTTCTCTGTCTGACAGGCTCCGGTGCCCTGGCGGCCGCCGGGAAGGAAGAGCCCACCATCTATACCATCGTGCAGGGGGACACCCTCTGGGGGCTCTCTAAGCACTTCCTGAACGACCCCTACTACTGGCCGAACCTCTGGGCCGCGAACCAGACCATCGGCAATCCGCACTTCATCTACCCGGGGCAGCGGGTCCGGGTCTACAGCGACAGGATCGAAATCGAGGAAAGAGCCGCGGCGCCGGTCGCGCAGGGAGCCGGGAAGCCGGAGGCGGCGCGGGCCGTTGAGGAAATCGCGGCCCGGGAGTTTAGCGTCACCGGGGGCGAGGGATTCCTCATGGAGAACGAGATACATCCGGCAGGGGTGATCGTCTCCACCTATCAGAACAGGGTGATGGTCGGAGCGGACGATATCGTCTATGCGGACATCGGCCGGGCGAACGGCGCCAGCGTCGGGGACCGGTACTCCATCTACAAGAAGATGGGTCCCGTCAGCCATCCGGTCAGCAACGTGATCCTCGGCGACCGGGTGATGCCGCTCGGGGAACTCCAGCTTTCCGAGGTCGAGGGAAAGGTGTCCAAGGCGATCATCACCAGGTCCTATCAGGAGATAGGCGCCGGCTCGTTCCTGCTCCCCTACCGCGACAGGAAGGTGAAGGTCGCGCTGAAGGCGGCGGACCGGGACCTGGTCGGTTACATAGCCGAGACCCAGACCGGCAATACCGCGCTCGCCGTCGGGGACGTGGTCTATCTCGACCTGGGGAGCGCACACGGGCTCCAGACCGGGAACCTGCTCTACATCGTGCGGGACGTGGAGCCGGATCAGCGCTACGCCCTGGCCAGGATAGAGAAGCTCCCGGTCGAGGTGCTGGGCGCACTGGTCGTGGTCGGGACCGGCAACAACACCTCCACCGCCATCATCGTGAAGAGCGTCGACACGATCTACCGGGGAGACCGCGTGGAGCTGAAGAAGAGCAGGTAGGCAGGCAACGGGGGTAACCCCATGGAACACTACTACTGGTTTGCCCTGAAGTCGGTGCCGCTCATCGGGAACGTCACCTTCCTGCGCCTTCTGGCCCATTTCGGGACCCCGGAGCGGGCTCTGGCGGCCACGGCGTCGGAACTCTCGGCGGTGCGGGGGGTGAGCGGGGCCGCCGCGGCGTCGCTTTTGAGCCACGACGGTCGTCCCTTCGCAAAGGCCGAGTGCGAAAGGGTCGCGCAGACCGGCGCCGCCGTGGTGGACATCCTCTCCGAGCGCTACCCGAAGCTCCTGATGGAGATCCCCGACCCTCCGCCCTACCTCTACCTGGTGGGCGAGCTGAAGGGGAGCGAACCGGCCGTCGCCATCGTCGGCTCGCGGCGCGCTTCCCAGTACGGCCTGTGCACGGCAACCCGCCTGGCGCGCGACCTGGCAGGGTGCGGGGTGACGGTGGTCTCGGGAATGGCCCGCGGCATCGACACGGCGGCCCACTGGGGCGCGGTGAAGGGGGGCGGGCGGAGCATCGCCGTGCTCGGCTGCGGCATTGACGTGGTGTACCCACCCGAAAACGGCGCGCTCTTCGAGGCGGTCGGGCGCTCCGGTGCCCTGATCTCGGAGTTCCCCATGGGGACCGCGCCGCTTGCGGAGAACTTCCCGAGGCGTAACCGGATCATCTCCGCCCTGTCCCGGGGGGTCGTGGTGGTGGAGGCCGGGGAACGCAGCGGCTCGCTGATCACCGCACGCTACGCCCTGGAGCAGGGGCGCGAGGTGTTCGCCGTGCCGGGGAACGTTACCTGCAGCGGCAGCCGCGGCGGCAACGGCCTGATCAAGGAAGGGGCAAAGCTCGTGGAGCGGGTGGAGGACATCCTGGAGGAGCTCTCCATCGCGCCCGCCGCTGGTGCCGGAGTCCCGCAGCCCCCCTCTTTCTCGCTCACCCCGCAGGAGGCGGAGCTCTACGCCCTGCTCTGCCGGGGGCCGCTGCAGATAGACGACATCATCGTGCAGAGCGCGTTGACAGCCGGCGAGGTTTCCGCTACGTTACTGCGCCTGGAGTTGAAGGGTGCGGTCATGCAGCTCCCGGGAAAGCATTTCGCCGTTGTCTGAAAAAGTTTCCAGGACACATTGTGTGTATTTCTCCCAATCGATCTACACTAAGGGCTGAAAAGCCGAATACCGATACTTAAACTCAGGTGGTCACATGTCTCAGCATCTCGTCATAGTAGAGTCTCCCGCCAAGGCGAAGACGATAGAAAAGTTTCTCGGGCCGGACTACAAGGTCCTGGCATCCTTCGGGCACGTCCGCGCACTCCCCAGCAAGCAGGGGTCGGTGGACATAGAGCACGATTTCGAGCCCAAGTACGCGGTGCTTCCGGAAAGCAAGAAGCATATCGACGCCATCAAGAAGGAGATGAAGGGGATCTCCTCGCTGCTGCTCGCAACAGACCCCGACCGCGAAGGCGAGGCGATCTCCTGGCACCTGCTGGCGGCGCTCGGCCTGGACGGCAAAAAGAAGCCACCCTTCGACATCCGAAGGGTGGTGTTCCACGAGATCACCAAGGACGCCATCGTCCACGCGGTGGAAAATCCGCGCGACATAGCGCTCGACCTGGTGAACGCCCAGCAGGCGCGCTCGGTCCTCGACTACCTGGTCGGCTTCACCCTTTCCCCCTTCCTCTGGAAAAAGATCCGCTACGGCCTTTCGGCCGGCCGGGTGCAGTCGGTGGCGCTCAGGCTCATCTGCGAGCGCGAGAAGGAGATCCTGGCCTTCCAGAATCAGGAGTACTGGACCATCGGTGCGAAGCTGGAAACCACGAAGAAGCAGGGCCTCACGGCCGGGCTGGTGGAGGCCGAGGGGAAGAAGCTCACCAAGTTCGACATCGCGGACCTGGAGACGGCGTTTCGCCTCTTCGCGCAGCTTGGGGGGAAGGAATTCCCGCCGCCCAAAAGCGCGCAGGCCACGGACCTGCCTGCCTCGGAAGGAGAGCCCTCGGCCGTCGACCCCGCCCAGAAACCGCTGGTCGTGAAGGACCCCGTGACGCCGGTGTACCGGGTCGAGAAGGTCACCAAAAGCGAGCGCAAGCGCCAGCCTTCCCCCCCCTTCACCACCTCGACCCTGCAGCAGGAAGCGGCCAGGAAGCTCGGCTTCTCCGCCAGGAAGACCATGTCGACGGCCCAGAAACTCTACGAGGGGATCGATGTCGGCGAGGGTGCGGTCGGCCTCATCACCTACATGCGTACCGACTCCGTCGTGCTCTCCACCCTTGCCCTGGATGACGCGCAGGCGACCATCACCTCGCTCTACGGCAAGGAATACGCCCTGGAGAAGCCGCGCTTCTTCAAGAACAAGTCGAAGAACGCCCAGGAGGCTCACGAGGCGGTGCGCCCCACCTACATAGCGAAGACCCCGGCCGAGGTGAAGAAATTTCTCACCTCGGACCAGTTCAAGCTCTACGACCTGATCTGGAAGCGGACCGTCGCCTGCCAGATGGCCGAGGCGCTCCTGGACCAGACCTCCGTCGAGATCTCCGCCGGCCCCGGTTTCCGCTTCCGGGTGGCTGGTACCGTGATCCGCTTTGCCGGTTTCATGAAGCTCTACATCGAAGGGGTGGACGACGAAGCCGAGGACAAAGAGAAGGAAGGGATGCTCCCGCCGCTTGCCGAGGGGGATCTGCTCGCGCTGAAGGACCTCCTCCCCGAGCAGCACTTCACCCAGCCGCCGCCGCGCTACACCGAGGCGACGCTGGTGAAGACCCTGGAGGAGTACGGCATCGGCCGCCCCTCCACCTACGCCTCGATCATGAACACCCTGACCGAAAGGAAGTACGCCCGCCTGGACAAGAAGCGCTTCTTCCCCGAGGACGTCGGGATGGTGGTCTCGGATCTTTTGACCAACCACTTCACCCAGTACGTGGACTACAACTTCACCGCCAACCTGGAGGAGGAGCTGGACATGATCTCCCGCGGGGAGAAGCAGTGGCGCCCGCTGCTCCACGAGTTCTGGGGACCCTTCATCGAGCTCCTGAAGGTCAAGGAGGCGGAGGTTAACAAGTCCGACCTGACGACGGAGGCGACCGACGAGATCTGCCCCGAGTGCGGCAAGCCGCTGGTGGTGAAGCTCGGCAAGTTCGGCAAGTTCTTCGCCTGCACCGGGTACCCCGAATGCCGCTACATCCGCCCCTTGGACAAGGAGGCGGGCGAGGTGGTCGAGCCGGTCCTTTCCGAGGAGCTGTGCGAGAAGTGCGGCAGCCAGATGCTGATCAAGGACGGCCGCTTCGGCAAGTACCTGGCCTGTTCCGCCTACCCGAACTGCAAGAACATCCAGCCGCTGGTGAAACCGAAAGGGACCGGGATCACCTGCGTCGAGTGCGGCAAGGGCGAGCTGATCGAGAAGAAGTCGCGCTTTGGCAAGATGTTTTACTCCTGCAACCGCTACCCGGAGTGCAAGTTCGCCCTCTGGGACCTGCCGGTGCAGCAGCCCTGCCCCAAGTGCGGTTTCCCGCTGCTGATAAAGAAGGTTTACAAGCGCGAGGGCGAGTTCCTCAAGTGCCCGAAAGAAGGGTGCGATTACAAGAGCAACGCCACCTAGGCGCCGCATGCCGGGCTAAATTTCTGATGTCACGCGGGGTCTCGGACCCCGCTTTTATTTGACCTGGATAATATGGCAAAGTGATTCAACAGACTCCTTTTGCAGAACTTCCCAAGAGGTCCCCTCCTCTTGAAGGGGAGGGAGGAAGAAGCGGTAGTAATGCAAAGGAAAAGTAACTAATTGGAGACAGGATGACGCAGATGGTGACGGTAATCGGAGGCGGGCTGGCCGGATGCGAGGCCGCCTGGCAGTTGGCCAGCCGCGGTGTGCAGGTAAGGCTTTTCGAGATGAAACCCGCGGTGTTCAGCGCAGCGCATCACCTGCCGGGGTTGAGCGAGCTGGTCTGCTCAAATTCCCTCAGGGGGGACTCCCTGGAGAACGCGGTGGGGCTTTTGAAGGAGGAACTGCGCCGGCTCGGCTCGCTCTTCATGGAGGCAGCAGAGGCGACCAAGGTGCCGGCAGGCGGCGCGCTTGCCGTGGACCGCGGGCTTTTCTCGGACTACGTGACCGCACGGATCGAGAGCCACCCCCTGATCGAGGTGGTGCGCGGGGAGGTGACGCAGATCCCTGCCGATGGCATCGTCGTGATCGCCTCGGGCCCGCTCACCAGCGGCCCGCTCGCCGCGGAGATCGGCAAGCTGGTCGGGGAGTACCTCTACTTCTACGACGCCATCGCCCCGATCGTCGCGGCCGACTCCATCGACTGCTCCAAGGCCTTCCGGGCCTCGCGCTACGGCAAGGGGGAGGGCGACGACTACCTGAACTGCCCCCTGGACGAGGAGCAGTACCACGCCTTCGTGACCGAGCTGCTGAACGCCGAGAAGGTGGAGCCGAAGAGTTTCGAGAAGGTGGTACACTTCGAGGGGTGCATGCCGATCGAGGAGATGGCGAGCCGCGGGCCTGAGACGCTGCGCTTCGGGCCGATGAAGCCGGTCGGTCTGGTCGATCCCCGGGTGGGGGTCGAGCCGCATGCGGTGATCCAGCTGCGCCAGGAGAACCGCGAGGCGACCATGTACAACCTGGTCGGCTTCCAGACCAAGCTCACCTGGCCGGAACAAAAGCGGATCTTCCGGATGATTCCCGGGCTGGAGCAGGCGGAGTTCGTCCGGCTCGGCTCCATGCACCGCAACACCTTCATCAACGCGCCGAGGCTTCTGGATGCGACCTGCCAGCTGAAGAGCGATCCGAGGATTCTCTTCGCCGGGCAGATCACCGGCGTCGAGGGGTACGTGGAATCCGCCTCCAGCGGATTCCTGGCCGGCGTGAACGCCGCGCGCCTTGCCAAGGGCGAGCCGCTGACGGTTCCGCCTCCCGAGACGGCGATCGGCGCGCTGGCGGCCCACATCACCAATACCGGGGCGGCTCACTTCCAGCCGATGAACGTGAACTACGGCCTCTTCCCGGCCCTTCCCGGCCGCGTCAAGAAGAAGGAAAAGCGGGGGATTTTGGCGCAGCGCGGCCTGCTCGCACTGGAGCAGTGGCAATTAAAATTGTGAATGGTGAATGGTGAATGGTAACAAAGAGAACCAGGAAATCAGCGTCGTTGGGCGCCTCTTCTCCCTGGAGGCGCTGGTCCTCCTGATGGGGGCGGTCTCTCTGATCTACGGCCTGGCCACGGCCCGGCTGGCAAACATCATCATCGGCGTGCTGGTACTTGTGGCCGCGCTCCTTCTGGCCCGCATCTGGCGCCGGGGGCGGCTCAAATAGCCATGCAAATAACGCCCTGCATAGGAGAACAGCAATGAACAGCATCCCAATCGTGCTTGCCTCGGCCTCGCCCAGGCGCAGCGAACTTCTGGAATCCGCCGGAATCAGGTTCCGGGTAGCACCCGCCGATATCTGCGAGGATCCGTTTCCGGACGAGAATCCGGTGGACCACGTGCTGCGTCTTGCCGAGGAGAAGGCACGAGCTGCCGCGGCTGCCACTGAGGGGAGATTCTTCCTGGGCGCCGACACCATCGTTCTTTGCGACGGCGAAATCATGGGAAAGCCAAAGGATGCCGCGGACGCCGAGCGGATGCTGAAGAAGCTCTCCGGCGTGCCGCACGAGGTGGTGACCGGCTTCGCCGTCTACGACCGGGAGCGCGATGGCGCCATGTGCGAGGCGGTGCGGACCAAGGTCTTTTTCAAGCAGCTGCGCGACGAGGAAATATCTAGCTACATCGCGACCGGATGCCCCTTCGACAAGGCGGGAGGGTACGCCATTCAGGGAGGGGCCGCGCACATGGTGCAGAGGATCGACGGCTCCTACACGAACGTGGTCGGTCTCCCCTTGTGCGAGGTGGTGGAAACGCTCAGGCGGATGGGTGCTTTTGCTTGAAAAGGGGGCTTAGGTGCCGATAGCTGAGAATCACACGATGATCCGGCAGCGCATCGCCGATGCTGCACTGCGGGCCGGGCGCGATCCCGCTGCCGTGCGCCTGGTGGCGGTTTCCAAGACCAAGCCGGCTGCGGCAATCGCCGAGGCCTTGGATTGCGGGCAGCTGATCTTCGGCGAGAACTACGTCCAGGAACTGGTCGCCAAGGCGGCCGAGCTGCCGGCGGGGGTCTGCTGGCATTTCATCGGAAACCTGCAGGGCAACAAGGTGCGCCAGATCGCGGGCCTGGTCGACATGATACATTCGGTGGACAGGATCTCGCTCGCCCGGGAGATCGACCGCCAATGGGGCGCGCTCGGCAAGACCTGCGACATCCTTATCGAGGTGAACCTCGCGAGCGAGGCGACCAAGGGCGGGACCAGCAGGCAAGCGCTTCTCGACCTGGTGACCGAGGTGGCGGGTCTACCCCATCTGCGTATCAAGGGGCTCATGACCATGCCACCGTTCTTCGACGATCCCGAGGCTGCGCGCCCCTATTTCAGGGCGCTTAAGGGACTGGCCGGGGAGGTCGAGGCGGCGGGCATCGCAGGGGTGGAGATGGGTGAGCTTTCCATGGGGATGTCGGGTGATTTCGAGGTGGCGATAGCCGAGGGCGCGACCCTGGTCCGGGTCGGCTCAGCACTGTTTGGCGAGAGGGAATACCAGAGGCGTTGAGTCGTTAAGTCGTTAAGCCGTTAAGTCGTTGAGTCGTCGGTAAGGTTGTGTAGAGACGCATTGCATGCGTCTTCCGCCTTGCCTTTTTATATCCGGCAGAAACGTAAAGAGGATGCATGGAGCAGCGGCAAAAACAGATATCTAAACTAAGGCGCCCTTTCGTCATCTCGGGAGCCGCTGTCGGTGCGTCTCTCACCTGCTGGTACCTCTACAACAATTTCGGCAGGGTGACGCTGGTACCGGATCCGATCTGGACCCGGTTCGTCAATATCGCCCTGATCATGTTTTCCTCGATCTACGTCGCCAACCTGCTGCGGCTTCTGGTGGAATTCATCATGCGCAGGAAGGGTCACTCCTGATCCCGCACCCTCGAAAAGACGGCTGCCAGAAATCCGTGCCGCAGCACCCGAATGTTCCGCTTCAGCCAACTCCCTCAGTAACTCCTGCTCCTTCTCCAGAGACAACAATTCGGCCTCACTAAAAGTACCATACATCCTCGGCACCATGATGACGGTCGTGGTAAGGGACATTGGGAGCGGGTTCGCTCGCTGGAGCGTCCTCCCGGACGCGGAACGCCCGGCAATCCCTTTGGAAAAATTAAGTTGTAAGCGCACCTGCTTCATGCTAACGCTTGTTGGTTACGATTACAGTTTTACGGAGAACAGCATGATCCATCTGTCCAATATCACCAAGCAGCACGGCTCGCAGGTTCTTTTCCGCGAGGCGAGCTTTCAGATCCTCCCCGGTACCAGGTCCGGCCTGGTCGGCCCCAACGGCGCGGGAAAAACCTCGCTCTTTCGCATCATCACCGGAGAGGAGGAGGTGGACGCGGGAGAAATCTCCCTCGCCAAGAAGACCACCATCGGCTATTTCTCCCAGGACGTGGGCGACATGGCGGGGCGCTCGGCCCTCGACGAGGTGATGGCGGTATCGGCCGAAACGGTGCGGCTCGCGGGGGAACTCAAGCGGATGGAGGAACAGATGGGCCTCCCGATGTCGGACGCAGACATGGAGGGGTTACTGTCGCGCTACGGGACCGCCATGGAGGAGTTCGAGCACCGGGGCGGCTACGACCTCGACTCGCGCGCCCAGGAGGTGCTGACCGGGCTCGGCATCGGCCCCGACCGGTTCCATAACCCGGTCGAATCCTTCAGCGGCGGCTGGCGCATGCGCGTGGCGCTGGCGGGCATCCTCACCCTGCAGCCCGACGTGCTCCTTCTGGACGAGCCGACCAACCACCTGGACGTTGAGTCGATCATCTGGCTGGAGGAGTGGATCGCCACCGAGTTCAAGGGCGCGCTCCTGATGACGAGCCATGACCGCGATTTCATGAACCGCGTGGTGACCCGGATTATCGAGGTGGCGAACAAGACGGTCACCACCTACGGCGGCAACTACGACTTTTACGAGCGCGAGCGCGACATCCGCCGCGAACAGCTCCTGGCGAGCCACAAGCGGCAGCAGGACATGCTTGCCAAGGAGGAGGATTTTATCGCGCGTTTCGCCGCCCGCGCCTCCCACGCGGCGCAGGTACAGTCCCGGGTGAAAAAGATCGAGAAGATCGAGCGCATCGAGATCCCTCCCGAAGAGAAGGCCGTGCGCTTCACCTTCAACGATCCGCCCCGAAGCGGCGACGACGTGGTGGCGATGGCCGATCTCGCAAAAAGCTGGCAAAATCCGGACGGCAGCGTTCAGCCGGTCTTCTCGGGGGTGTCGGGGGTCATTAAAAGGCTCACCAAGATCGCCGTCGTCGGTGTGAACGGTGCGGGAAAGTCGACCTTGCTGAAGGTGATAGCGGGGGAGGCCGAGCCATCGGCCGGGAGCGTCGTGATCGGCGCCAACGTTGAGCTCGGCTATTTCAGCCAGCACGCCATGGAGGTCCTCGACCCGAAGAAGACGATCTTCGAAACGGTGCAGGACGTCATCCCGCTTGCCACCATCGGCGTGATCAGGAACCTGCTCGGAAGCTTCCTGTTCCAGGGGGACGATGTGGAAAAGCGGATCGAGAATCTCTCCGGAGGCGAGAAGAGCAGGGTAGTGCTGGCGACGCTCCTGGCGCGGCCGGTAAACTTCCTGGTGCTGGACGAGCCGACCAACCACCTGGATATCAAATCACGCGAGATCCTGCTGAATGCTCTGGCGAATTTCGCCGGAACGGTCATCCTGGTAAGCCACGACCGCCACTTCCTGCGGCTGCTGGTGGATCGGGTCATCGAGGTAGATCACGGCGAGATGCGGCTCTATGACGGTAACTATGACTATTACCTCTCCAAGACGCAGCATGTGAGCCATTAGAGTCAAAGTCAAAACCGGCACACGGATTAAACGGATGTTACGGATATATGCGGATAAACCAGACAAAAGACTGACCACAGAGCCCTCTGTAGTTAGGCCTTTACACCGAACAGGTTCGATCTGCTTTTATCCGTTCAATCCGTTCGATCCGTGTGCCGGTTTTGACTCGTTTCGAGAAATTCCCTGTTTGCCTTGCTGCATGCTCCATGTTATAAACCCTGTTATGAAGCTTTAGGGATACCGCCCATTCAAAAGGAGAGCAAAAGCATGTCCGACAAGAAGCCCGAAATGACCTTTAAATACATCTTCACCTACGACTATAACCCGGTCTACATCAACGGTGCGCACGGCGGCATCTCGCCCCGCGGCGAACTGGTGATGAATTTCTACCTGGAGCGCCAGCCGCTTCCCAACGCCATCTCCCACGAGATAACTCCGGCTGGCTCCATCGGCCCCGAGACCGAGGTTGAACCGTCGAATCTCGGCCGCAGCCTGGTCCGGCAGGTCACCAACGGCGTCGTGGTGAACTATCAGACTGCACGGGAGCTCCATTACTGGCTGGGCGAGAAGGTGAAGGAGATGGAGGCTCTGGAACTGGCCAAGAACGCCATGGCGGCAGAGCAGGCGTCGGTGAAGACGCAGGTCACCCACTAGGCCGTCACCCCCACACTTACAACAGTTAACCAAAGGGGCGGGGACTTCCGTGTCCGGATCGGGCTTCCCGTTCGGCCGCGAGAGCTCCCGCCCCTGTTCGTTTCAGAGGATTTTTTTATGTCGGGAGAATGGATCGTAGGAGCCGAATCTGTCAGGATGCTCGAGCTTGGGCACCCCTGGATCATCGCCGATGCCTACACGAAGAGGTGGCCCTCGGGTGAAGCCGGCGACCTCGTGGAGCTGACTGATGCCTCCGGGCGCTTCCTGGCCACGGCGCTGCTCGATCCCAAGGACCGGATCATCGCCCGGGTGCTGTCACGGCAGCGGATGCGCCTGGACTTGGGATGGCTCAAGAAGCGGCTGGAGCAGGCGATAGCGCTCAGAAGGGACCACGCCGATCTCGGCGACACCAACGCCTACCGGCTGGTGAACGGCGAAGGGGACGGTTTGCCCGGGCTCACGGTGGACTGCTACGGCGATTACCTCATGGTGCAGGTCTATTGCGCCGGCTGGAGGAGGTATCTGAAGCTGGTGACGCAGGCGCTGGAGGAACTCCTCTCGCCCGCGGGGATCTACGAGAAGACCCGCCCCCAAAAGACCAGGGAGCTGGAGTCGGAGGGGGATAACAAGAAGTACGGGCGCCTGCTGGCCGGCCTGCCCGCCCCCGAGCCGCTCCTGGTGCTGGAAAACGGTCTGAGCTTCCAGGTGAGCCTGGAGCGCGGGCTGAACACGGGGCTCTTCCTGGATCAGCGCAGCAACCGCCGCGACCTGCTCCGGCGGGTGAAGGGGAAGCGGTTCTTGAACCTCTTCTCCTATACGGGCGCCTTCTCGGTGGCGGCGGCAGCAGCCGGCGCCAGTCTCGTCACCAGCGTCGACGCCTCCCCCTCCTACATGGAAATCGCCCGCGCCAACTTCAGCGCGAACCGGCTCAACCCGAAGCGCCACGAATTCGTGGTAGGCGACTGCCTCGCGGTGCTGGACGAGATGTCCCGCCAGGGCAAGAGCTTCGACGTCATCGTCATGGATCCGCCATCCTTCTCCACCACCTCGAAGAGCCGGTTCACCACGCGCGGCGGCACCTCGGACCTGGTGGCGGCGGCGCTCAAGCTGCTTCGCAGCGGTGGGCTCCTGATCGCCTCCTCGAACCATCAGAAGGTCGACCTGGCCGACTACCTGAAGGAGCTGCGCCGCGGCGCGCTCCAGGCGGGAAGCTCGCTGCAGGTGATTCAGCTCAGCGGCCAGCCGGAGGATTTCCCGTACCCGGTGAGCTTCCCCGAGGGGCGCTATCTCAAGTATGCGATCTGCGTGAAGGGTGATCTGTCGTAGGGAAGGGTGGGGGGCGGGTGTGCCGGTCAATACAGAAGGATGGGTTACGGAGATCGCCTGCCAGCAGATTTTGTCGCAGGATGCATCGGTCTATTCGGTGCAGCGGCTGGTCGTTGCTGAGCGCTATGCGCACCTTGTCACCGCCCGCCTTTTGTTCGACCGCTACCTGGAGCTCGTGAGGGACTGCACCTTTTCCATAATCCGTCCGGTTATCGGCTCCGACGGGGTCCAGTTCCGGCTCTTCGCTTCATCCCTCGCGCTTTTGAGCTTCGCCCCTCCGGAGTACCTTTGCGGGCAGGGAACTGGAGCGGTGCATCTGCGCATCAACGGCGGCCTGCTGGTGCAGGCGAGGGGGGCTGGCCGGGGGACGTTTTCCTTTCTGACCGATCGGGAGGAAGGAGGCTTGCGGATAACGGTGCAGCTCTCCGACTACTGCCCGCTGCTGCTCGGCGGCGCACGTCCCTCCCTGCTGCGCAGGCTCTTCTTCAAAATCACCCAGGGGTATATCCACAAGGCGATGACCGTCAGGTTCCTCTCAGGGTGGTACCGCGAACTGACGGGGGAGAAGGTCCGCGCCCGCGTGAAGCAGGTGCGGGTGAAGGAGGGGGAGGAACCTGAATTTGAGTGGTGACCGTTTGTAGGCATTGGCGAAAAAAATAGAGACGCAAGCAATCGCGTCTCTACCTTGTTGTTCCCTTTAAGCGCATGCAACGCGTCTCTACCTGTTGTCCTCTTTGCCCGCGTTGAGCCGTTCGTACAGCGCAATCTGCTCCGCGCTGGAGAGCTTCCTGCCGCACCCCTTATCCCCGCGACACATCCTGCAGCGGTCATCCGAGCACCACTGGCAGAACCTGCAGTCGGGGCAGGGGTGCTTCTTGGTCCCCGCTTCGCCGCTTCCCATTTACTCATCTCCAAAACCGGGTGCAACGCTATGGTCTCAATCTCCCTAGTAGACCACGTTTCTCTTCGGCGCGCTCCCCTCAAGGATGCGGGCGAAGGATTTGCCCTGGTCCGCGTTGATCAGGAGGTAGCGGGGGAGCTTCATGACCGAATCCCTCGGCCCGGCGTGGTGCGCCTCTATGGTGAAGGTCGCCTTGTATCCGATCTCCGCGGCCCTCTTCAACAGATGGTCGTCGTAGATGCCGAAGGGCCAGGCGAGGAGGTCGACGGTGCCGCCCAGTTCCTTCTCCAGTTTGTCCTTGGATTTCTTCAGCTGCAGGGTGACGGATTTCTCGAATTCGGCCGGAGCCATCTTCTTCTTGTCGTGTTTGAAGTTAGGGTGCCAGTAGGTGTGGCCCTGGATGTCGAAGCCGTTCTTCTTGAGCGTCCTCAACTGATCCCAGGTCATGGCGTATTTCGCGTTCGATATCGCCGATGGGTAGACGAAGACCGTGACCGGGACGTTATATTTTCTGGCGAGCGGGAGCATGTCGCTGTACACCGACTTGTGCGCGTCGTCCTCCACGATCACCACGGACTTCGGAGCGGGTGCGGGCCCCTTCTTCAGGTAGTAGTCGACCAGCGCCCGCAGGGGGATCACGTGATAGCCGTTCGTCTTCAGGTATTTCAGGTGCTCCTCGAAAACGGACGTCTTGATGGTCATGCCGTCGACTACGGCAGGTCCGAAACGGTGGTAGAGCAGTATCGGCACGCTCAGGCCCTGGCTTACCACGGGCGGGTTTGCTTTCAGTTCGCTCGGCGCGGCCTGGGCGATGGGTGCCGTCATCAGGATCGCGGCCAGCAAAAGGAGCAGGATTCGGCATTTCATCTGGTAAAAACCTCCGGTCAATGTTGTGTCGTTATCTGTGCCCCGCAGGGAGGCAAAGCAATTTCATACCATAGCAGAAACGGGCTGAATGTGAAATGACGAATCGCTCTGTTCCAGCCGGAGCTGAAGTCTGACGGCCAAGCGGTTCAGTTTGGATCCCTTCCCCACGCAATTCTCCATATCATTCCAATGAAAAACACCAGCGATTCAGCAGCAATATGGTGAGGCCTTCATCAATAGACACAGATTCAGCAACAGCCTGTTGATGTGTTGATGTCCCGCCTCCTTTTCCTGGGCAGCATCGACATCCAAACCTGTGGTTGACAGTCCGGATAATGGGTGCTAATGTCCAAAACAAAACAACTCCAATTAACCAAATCATACAGTGAAGAAAATGAAAATACTTTTGGTGAATCCTAGTTGTTCTAATAGCTCGGGCCGGGACCTGTATTCGGCTCACATTACCGGGCCGCTATTCACCATGCAGCCAAACACCAAAATGACACTGGGCCTGCCTCTTGCCCTGCCAACTCTGGCTGCATGTACGCCTGCGGAATTCGATCTGAAGATACTTGATGAAGAGATCGAAACAATCGATTTCGATGAACCGGTTGATATCGTCGCCATCACGGCCATGACCTTCAAGGCAAAGCGCGCCTATGAAATTGCGCGGGAGTTCCGTGCTCGCGGCGTCAAAGTCATTATGGGGGGGATACATGCTTCTATGTGTCCAGACGAGGCGTCGGAGCATGTAGACTGCATTGTGATCGGTGAAGCCGAGGATATCTGGCCGGGTCTACTGGCTGATGCGGTTGCAGGCCGACTGAAAAGCCGATATGCGGCACAAGAACTGCCTGATCTGAACTGTTCGCCAACTCCACGATTCGACCTGGTCAAAAATGACCAGTATCTGTACGCCTATCTCCAGACCACACGCGGATGCCCCTTCGACTGCACCTTCTGTACCGTCACTAAAATGAGCGGGCGCACCGTTAGAAAGAAAACTCCCGGCCAAGTTATTGAGGATGTCCGCTCAGTTATCAACCTCAAGCACAGACTAACCTTCGATATGATTGACCGTAGCACCAACAAAAAAGTGAAAGTCGTAAAGATGATCGCTTTCATCGACGATAACTTTGCCATTGACCGAAAACACGCACTGGCGATCTGTCAGGCGCTGAAACGCTTCCAGACCGAAAATAATGTGGCGATCCCCTGGTATACCCAGGCGAACGTTGAAGTGGGATTCGACGAAGAGCTGCTGACGGCCATGAGCGATGCCAATTGCCAGCACTTGTTTATGGGCTTCGAGAGCTTGGACCCGACAACTCTCCAGTCCATGCAAAAGAACTTCAACTCTCCTGCACGATATGCGGAGGCTATTCAGAACATTCACAAACACGGCATGCGGGTGGTGTTTTCAACAATCATTGGAGACGACAACACCTCTCAGCAAAGTGCCGACTATCTTAAAGCTTTTATCGAAAAGAACGGTCTGTTTCATGTCCTGTTGAATATTCTTACCCCCTATCCAGGGACACAACTATTCGCGGAGATGAAAAAAGAGGATCGTATCCTGACAGACAAATCCGAGCTGTACAACATACGTAATGTCGTTTTCAAGCCGAGGAACATGGCGAGCGCCCGCTTGCAGGAAATTTACCATGCCCTCTGCAACGATTTTTATCAATATGACAACATGTATAAAAGGGGCGAAAACCTTTTGAGTTCCGCAAACCGCCTCTATTTCTCTCTTTTTGACAGGTTGCTCGTATCGGCTGGACTGTCTTTTACCTGCATCTCTCTGGCATTGCGGGGCAAATTACGTCTCGCCATCGCCTTGCGGATTCTGCTCAGGGCGCCGTATCTCCTTTTGCGCTATGGAAGTCTCTACGCCATGGAGTTACTTGTCACCAGTGCCGATTATGATGACTTTGCCCGGTGCGAAACCAAACGTCTGGAGCAAGACAGAATAAAATGTGACCGGCAGGCGGTGTCCGTCTCTCCGTGCCTTGCGGGATCCAAATGAACTCGCGCAATATCCCGGACGCCCTCATTTACGACTCCATACGCCTGTTGCCACGGGAACTGCCGAAGGCCGGATGCATGAGGGAATACGAGGCGTTTTACCTGGCTGCCCCGGTGCTTTCCAGGCACGGCATAGAAGTATTGCCAAGAGACAGGCGCAGGCCGATACTGCTCCTTGCCGGCACCAGTATTCCGATTTGTGATAGGATTGACCTGGTACAGGATCTATTCGAATCAGGATATGAAGTGGCAACTATTTCAAACCAGATAGGGGGACTTTTCAACGTCAGCATCAATCCTAAGAAAGACCGGGTTGATTCACTGCGCCACTATTTACAACATTTGATCGATCATGAGAAAGTTGACGCAGTTGATATAGTCGCGCAATCTTATTCGGCGTTCGAAGTAATAAGGTTGCTGTCGGAAAACCCGGCAAAATACCAGAGTGTTGTCAAAAGTGTGATCCTGGTCAATCCTCCCGGTTTTAGCAAGGATACTGGAGTAATAAAGCATTGCAGCAGGTTCGTCTGGCATCACGTTCTGAAGGGATACTCATCAGCGGTTAAGTCACTGCTGAGCAGGAATAGCGAAGCAGGTGATAAGAAGTTTGTCAAAAGAGAAGTCACCGGCATAAGTACCTGGGTTTACAAGACACTCAAAAACCCCACACGTACCATGAAAGAAGTCTTTGATATTGTCTCATATGTGATCAAAGATACCTTGGTGCTCCTGCAACAGAAATATCACTACGATGTGAATATTTTCCTGCAGGCAGGCGATCAGATTCTGCCTTTAACCACTACACTCAGTCAGGTTGAAGATATATTGCCGGACCGTAATATCAAGGTTGTTCCAGGCGGGCACAATGACGTGTTTTTCCAGAAATGGCAGAGAAATGCGTTATTCGAATTCATCAAAGAAATAAGGTTGCGCCAAAACGTTTCAACGGATGGGGAATTTCCTGCTGCCGACTAAAGTCCTTTAGATGAACACCGGAGGATTCAGACGATGACTAGAGATCAACTGCAGATTCTGGAGAATCAACTCGTGGCAAACTGTCAGTATCAAGGGATCCAGCCCACACTGCACAAACTCCTGGAAAACCTTTATGAAGGAAAGAACCTCGACGGCATTCTTAAGGAGATGCTGGAATAGGTCCGCGTCAGACCTCGATCCTGAACTCCGCTCCACTACCGGTATTACGCACCGTCAGGCGTCCTCCCATATTTCTCTCTATGATGGTCTTCGACATGAACAGGCCGATCCCCGTACCCTTGTCCGGCCCTTTGGTGGAAAAGTACGGATCAAAGATTTTGCCCAGAACCTCATCGGCGATACCGCCGGCGTTATCGGTGATGGTCACGACAGTCCTCCCTCCTTCCGCAAATACACGCAGAGAAATCCGTGCCTCCTCGGCATTGCGGTCGATAAGTGCGTCACGCGCGTTCATCAGGATGTTCAGGAGAACCTGGGCGTACTCATTTGCGTAACTGGTAACAATCGGGTCACCTTCAGGGATGAGAACAACACTGATTTTCTGATCTTCGAAGCTCTTCTCGATCAGGGAGAGCGTACGTGTTACCACCTGAATGGCACTGAAGGGAACCGCCACCTTGTCAGACCTGAAAAAGTTCCTGAAGTCATCGATAGTTTGTGACATGTATTGGATCAGCTCCATGGCCTTTGCGGTGTTTTCCTTGAGAAATTCTCTGCTGAATTCGCCCGCGTTAAAATAGATCGGCACTTGTTGGACAACGAGTCCCAGCGTGTTCAGCGGCTGGCGCCACTGGTGCGCGATATTGTTGATCATCTCGCCCATAAGGGCGAGGCGGTCCTGCAGTATCAGCTTCTGGTCCCTCTGGCGCAGTTCGTTCACCGCCTCGGTAATGCGTAACTCCAGCGATTTGTTGATGGTCTCGAGTTCCCGCCTTTTTCCGGCGAGGGCGTCCTCAGCATGTCTGCGCTCTGTAACGTCGATGACAGCAGCGCGGCACTCCTTCCCCGATGCGTCGGCCACGGCCTCGATCTGCACAAAGTGCAGGTTACTTCCTTCTCCCGCGAGGGTCACCCCCAAGGATTCCTTGCCCTGACTCGCAAACACCTTTCCGAGGAAAGCAGCGAAGAGCGGACGGGCTTCAGGGGCAACGAACAGCCCGAAGCGCCAGCCAAGCAGCCGAGAACGGTCGATCCCCAGAAGGTGCGCGCCGGTGAGGTTCACTTCATGGATAATTTCGTTGCGGTCGAGGGTGAAGTAGGCGACCGGCGAGAAGTCGTAGAGGTAGGTGAACTTTTCCAGTGCCGTCTCCAACTAGTCCCTGGCCTGAATAAGCTCGGCGTTCTGCATTTCAAGCTCGATCTGGTGGACCTCAAGTTCATGGAGAAGTCTCTGCATCTCCTCTTCGGTCCGGGGCGGACGCAGGCCGGTCGCTTTTGAACGCGTCAGCTCTTCAGCATGACGGCGCAGTTCGGCTGCGGCCTGGCTCTTGTCTTTGTCGATTGTCATTGCTTAATCCACCCCAGACGTTCGGCCGGCTAAAAACGGCCTAACTGTTTCCCAATTGTCGGGTATTGGATCTGCTTTTTATCGCACCAATTGCCGATCGAACCGCCTGGATTTGTCCCGGCACCATTTGCCTGCTCCGATTTTACCAGAAAGAGCGGAGGTGGGCCAATACCCGAGGGGGGCGGCCTTGGGGATGCCTGGCTGCCTGTCTTGAAAGTGTCGCAATAACAATAAGTTATGTCATGCGACGGGCGGTTTGTGCTTGACAGGGATGTTGGCATGGGGTATTGTTACCGAAATTTACCACCATCCGAGCCGGATACCGACAATACTAAACCATCCGCGAGGATGGGACAGAAAGCCTACGGGTCTCATTGAGACAGCCGGGTCGCCGAAATATCTTTTTGATATCCGGGGACTCGGTTTTTTTTATTGGTGGTCTGTTTTATTGGCGTCCAGGTTGATCGGGGGGTACCTGATCCCCGGACAGTCGCGACTGCAAAACAAAAAGGAGGAATTTATGGCGAATCTGAACAAAAAAATACAGGACATGGCGGTGTTCATCGAGTTTCTGGCCGGGTCGGGGCTCGCGATCTTTTTCCACGTGGTGCTGCACAACGAGCAAGCGGCATACCTGATCTTCGGCATGGGCATCCTGCTGTCGCTCGTCACCTACCTGGTGCGCGAGGACATCGCAAAGACGAGATTCGATCTCGCTGCCCAGTATCAGCAGGTTCACGCGATCCCTTTCGCCTTGGCGCAGATTGGCGATGCGGAATGCCGGGCCAAGGCGAACGAACTTATCGCCGGCACGCTGAAGAGTATCACTTTGCTGCAGCAGGGGTACATCCCCCTGGACGAGATGGATTTCTATCTGGAAGGTGCCAGGCTTTGCGACCAGGCCGGGCACTGTATCAAGGCAGTGGACCCCCTGACGACCGGGTGGCTGAACCGCGCCTCGCTGATAAATTTCTATCAGTCCAACCTGCGCGCCGTCGGCCGGGGCCTTCAGATCACGCGCATCTTCGTCACCAGCCGCGACGACCTGGCGGACCCCGAAGTGCAGAAGGTGCTCCTTGCCCAGCACCGTGACAGTGTCGAGGTGCGGCTCGCCTTTCGCGACGAACTTCCCTCTACCATTGATATCTGCGGCAGCGACGTCAACAGCTCCTTCGATTTTGCCGTGTATGATGACCGCGCCGTGACCGCTGTTTTCGCCCAGACCGGCAAATACTTCGGCAGGAAGACCGGGGAGCCGGCGGAAGTCGCAAAATACCTGCACCTGTACGAGCGGCTCGAACACAGCGCCCACCCGGTGATTCTGGAAAACGAAAGGATCGTCCTGGCAAGCGAGGTGGTTGCCCAGGCCTCCTGACTCTGCGCGGTTTAGCGAAGCCTTGTAAAAGGGGGGAAGGCGCCCCTTCGGACGCTTCCGGTCTTCGCCTCGCCTAAGGCATGCGCTCCGGACCGCGGATGATCGGTTTGGAGCTGACCTTTGCGAACCCCCTCAGCATCCCGTTGAAGATGAAATCGTGAAAGGGGGTGACGGCATACCAGTAGAGGAGCCCCGGCAGCCCTTGAGGGAGAAAATGCGCGATCTGCTTCAAGAGGGTCTGTCCCGGTGCGATTTCCTCCAGCCGGAATTCAAGCGTAGCCTCACCCGGCAGCTTCATCTCGGCCACCAGCAGGAGCCTTTCATGCTTGCAGACCTGGGCCACCCGCCAGAAATCGAGCGCCTCGCCCGGGGAGAGTTCCAGGGGGCAGCGACGTCCCCGGTGCAGGCCAACCCCTCCAACGAGATGGTCCATGAAACCGCGCAGCTTCCAGAGCCAGTCCCCGTAATACCAGCCGGCTTCTCCGCCGATACTTACCACAGCCCTCCAGACCTCCTCCGGTCTCGCCGCCAGCAGGATCTGGCGCGAGTCGTTGTAAATGGTGCCTCCCGTCCAGTCCGGGTCACCGGGACTGCTCCACTCGGCAGGAGGGATCACTCCGGCGTCGATCCAGGAGCTTTCCACCTGGTGCTCCCTGACCCGCTCCTGCGCGAGTCTGATGGCCAGGCGGCAGTCGAAGAGTTCCTGCGGGATGAGCTCGCGGATGCTCGCCTCCCGGCAGACCACCCTGTTGCGCAGCCCTTCCGCAAGGGGCCTGGCCAGGACGGCCGGCACCGGCGTCAAAAGGTTTATCCAGAGGGAACTCATGCGCGGCGTCAGAAGCGGCATCGCGATGATGAGGCGCTTCGGGAGCCCTGCCTCCTCGGCGAAGATCTCCATAAGCTGCCGGTAGGTGACCACCTGGTCCTGGCCGATGTCGAAGGTCTTTCCGACCGTCTCGCTGCACTCGAGGCATCCGATGAGGTAATGAAGGACGTTGCGCACGCCGATAGGCTGGCAGGGAACGTCTACCCAGCGGGGGGTGACGAGGATGGGGAGCCTTTCCACCAGGTAGCGCAGTATTTCGAAGGAGGCGCTTCCCGAGCCGATTATCATGGCGGCACGCAGCACCGTAACGGGAACCTTGCCGCTTCTAAGGATGTCGGCCACCTCCGCCCTTGAGCTCAGATGCTCGCTCAGGACTTCGCTTGACTCGCCCAGCCCCCCCAGGTAGATGATCCGCTCCAGGCCGCAGGCCTCCGCCGCGCAGGCCATGTTGCCGGCAGCCGTCCGGTCGGTAGCGGCGAAGTCAACGCTCACATGGTCCATGGAGTGGACCAGGTAATACGCGGCCCTGCAGCCGCGGCACGCCGCGGTGATGGAATCCAGGTCGAGCACGTCACCTTTCACTATCTCCAGGTTCGGGTGACTGCTCCACAGTCTTCCCTCGATCTTGCCGGGCGTCCGGGCGAGTGCCCTGACCCGGTAGCCCGCCTGCAGCAGCCGGGGTATGAGACGCGCGCCTATGTATCCGGTGGATCCGGCGATCAGGATAGGTCGTTGTTCGGCATCTGCTGTCATAACAGTTCCTCGCGGTAGTGGCTGCTGCACACGAAAGTTGTGCCATGTACTATATGTCAGGTGACCTGAAATCCACAAGGAAGATACGTCTGGATACCGGCCGGGTACGGTACAAAAAAAGCACCTTGTTAGAGGTGCCCATGGCTTCAATCAAAAGTGTCCTCGTCAGCACCGTCTTTTGCGTGGCGCTCAGACCTCGATCCTGAATTCCGCGCCATCCGCCGTGTTGCGCACGCTAAGTCTCCCCTCCATGTTTTTCTCTATGATGGTTTTCGCCATGTACAATCCGATCCCGGTTCCTTTGTCCGGACCCTTGGTGGTGAAATAAGGATCGAAAATCTTGTCCATGACCTCTTCGGGGATGCCTCCTGCGTTGTCGGTAACGGTGACCACTGACTTGCCGCCTTCCTTGAAAACAGCCATCGTGATAACCCGCTGCCTGTCGATGTTGCACTCTTCAAAGGCATCCCGGCAATTGAGGAGGATATTGAGCAGCACCTGCGAATATTCGTTGGCATAGCCGTTGATGTTTGTATTTTCCTTTTCGATTACCTCGATATTGATGCTCAGGTTTTTCAAACTCGGTTCGACAAGAGATAAAGTCCTGGCGACAGCCTGATTGACGTTGAACAACATTTTTTCTTTGTCCGGCTTGAAGTAATTACTGAAATCCTCGATGGTTCGCGACATGTGCATTATCAATTCCATGGCTTTCTTGACACTGGCCTCAAGGCTTTCCTTGTTGAATTCGTCATGGCCATAGGTCATCCGCAATTCCTGTACGATCAACCCGAGAGTGTTGAGCGGCTGACGCCACTGATGGGCGATATTGCCGATCATTTCTCCCATGGCTGCCTGACGGGACTGCAGCATCATCATCCTGTCTTTTTTGCGTAATTCCGACACCGCATCTGCAACGCGTTGTTCCAGGGACATGTTGAGCTCTTCCAGCAGGCGCCGCTTTTCAGCCAGGGACTTCTCGGCAACCTTTCGATCCGTTATGTCACGAGTAATACCAAGCAAGGAAACTATCTCTCCTGCATCATTGCGAAAGGGGACAACCCGGGTGTCAAACCAGACATGCTTTCCATTGAGGCACACCGCCTCGAACTCGAGATTGCCGGCCACCCCCTGGAAAACGTCCTTAGTGAGTTTGACAAAGGCATCACGATGCTCATCTGTTATTCTGGAGAATATACTCTGTCCCTTGACTTCCTCGAAAGATTCCGCGCCTATCATTGCCAAACCGGCCGGGTTCATCATCAGGAACCGTCCCTCGGCATCCAGCATCTTCAGACACTCCGGCTCGGTGTCGATGATCGTGTTGAGAAATCGTTGGCTGTTGGATAAACTTTCCTCTCGCGACGCGAGCTGCTGGGCCATGGCATCAAACGATTCACCCAGTCTGCCCAGTTCTCCCCCCTTGATAAGATCGGAAACCCTGGTCCGAAGGTTGCCTTTTGCAAGACCTTGCGAGGCCCTTTCCAATAAGGCGATCCGGTCCGCGATGGAGCGTTTGCCGATAAACCATGCCAGAAACAGCGCCGATGAGAGAACCAATATGAATAAGGTCAGATTCCTCACTATCTGTTCGTTGGCCTGTGACAGGACGGACTCGACTGGAATCCCCACCCGGACGTACATGTAGGGTGACTGCTCACCATCAAGACGCAACTTTTGATAGCTTGCATAGCGTTCTAGCCGTGGCGAATCATCAGCAATGCCGACTGCTATTGAAGTGTCTTCATCGGGACCTTCCAGCATCTTCTTAAATAAAGCAGGATCATACGGCTTTCCGATGGTTTTCTCAGAGTCGGTGGCACTGAACAGAATCAACCCTTTGTGGTCAATGAGAACCATATCCGCTCTACGGGGCAATTGAGCCCGTTCCAGGAGGATCCTGTAATACTCAAGATCAATTCCGATGTCTACGACCCCAACAACTTCGCCTTTATTGTTTTTATACGGATAACCGAGATTGATGGACGGCTTATGTGAAATCCTACCGATTTGGAATTCTCCAGATGACAGTTGTCCGCTTGCCAGCGCATTCTTGAAGTATCGTCTGTCGTATACTGTGATTGGCTTTTCAAAGGGTAAGGCGGAAGCCCAGATGGTGCCTGTACGATCCGCGATAAATAAACCGCTGGAGTTGGGGTGTAATGTGAAGATTTTTCTCAGAAACAGATTTGTCCTGGCAACGTCTTTCTCCTTGACCTCGGGCAATTCAGACAGGGAAATAACCAGTTGCCGGACAGAGGAGACCAGAATACGTTGCTCTGATGCAATCCTGTCGACAAGCCTTTGAGTATCCATGCGTGCGTCATTGACGGCACGATTTCTCTGCTGAATACCGGAGTCGATGATGATGCCCGCTGCGGGTAGTGCCACAATGACGACTATGATTATGAGCTGCCATCGGATAGGAATTCTGAACAAAAGGTTCATACGCTTTCATACCTCGGTTCGGAATTGCTGGTTTAAAGAGCAATTCAGTGTAGCCGAAATGGCATTCAACAGCGGGATCGGTCTTTTCTCATGTCCTGTGTACGGAAGAATTATGGGGTGCTAAAGCTCTTGAGGACCCGCGCTCGTTAATGAAGGTGGATGCGCTTGCCGCGAAATACTGCTATGTGATTGGCATAGTTTAATCTGCACGCGGTCCCGAGTCAATGTCAGGTGAGCTGAACCAGCACGGCAGGCCGGTATCTTTCCCGTGCTTTGCGATTAGGTGCCTGAAGGCGCCAGAGCCTGCATCAGTGAGAAGAAATTGTCAGCACCAGAAAAGGCAGGGGCGTCATATGTAGTAACCGGGCCGCGTGACAGTGCCGATGCAAGTAAGGTAATGCGAGGGGTAGTGCAATTGAGGGATAGCTAGCCGTCAAAGTCAGCGAAAAAGTAAACAGTGCAGGGAGGCGATTGTTTTACGAGGTGTCAGTGGAAAATCGGATGGGCGGGATGTACGTGAGTAAAAGAAAAAGGGCCAAGTCAGTGACTTGGCCCTTTGCTTTTTTAGCATGGTGGGCGATGCTGGTTTCGAACCAGCGACCCCTGCCGTGTGAAGGCAGTGCTCTCCCACTGAGCTAATCGCCCATGCCCTGTGTAAATACCAGATGGTCCGAACGATGTCAAGTGTTGTTTGGCTTCGAAGTGACGGCTTGTCTCGCACCTTTGTCATAAACCTTGTTTTAATATGAGTTGATTCGCCTTGACACGCTCCTTTTGCAGTTGCTATATTGCGGCTCTTGTAGGGGGGGAAGATGTACAAGAAAAGCGACCTTCTGGATATCGATATCGACGGCGGTATTGCGACGCTTTCCCTGAAGGGAAACCGTTTCTGCCCTGATCTGCTGAAGCTGCTCCTCTCGGCGTTTTCCAGCCTGAAGACGGACCCCGAGGTGGCCGGCCTGCTCCTGACCGGGTTCTCCGGTGCATCGGAGGGCGCGGGCACGACACCGATTGCGGCTGCCGCCTTTTCCTCGCTGGGCCAGAGGGTGATGTTCGCTCTCGACGCACTGGGCAAGCCGGTCATCGCCGCAGCCTCGGGCCCGACGCTCGGTGCCGGGGTGGAACTGGCTCTCGCCTGCGACTTCATCGTAGCCTCGCGCTCGTCAAGCTTCGGCTTTCCGGGAATACTCTGCGGCGAGATCCCCTGCTTCGGCGGGACCCAGCGCCTGACCAGGGCGGTCGGCAAGGCCCGGGCCAAGGAGATGATCTTCACCGGGAACGCTGTCGGGGCCGAAAAGGCCCTGGAAATAGGCCTGGTGAACCGGCTCTACGACGCTGCCGAGCTGCTCGACTCGGCCAGGGAGCTTTTGAAGGGTATCTGCAGGCAGGGGACGCTCGCCTTACGCATGGCGAAGGAGATCGTCGACGCGGGCCAGGGGCTCGATCTGAAGACCGCCTGCCTCATGGAGCGCGACGCCTTCGCCCTTTGTTTCGCAACGCTCGACCAAAGGGAAGGGATGGGGTCGTTCCTGGAACGCCGTCCTGCCCAGTTCAAGGGAAAATAACGCGTATCGGGGTGCTGCCATGAAGCTGGAACAGGGTCTCATTCAAGTGTATACCGGAAACGGCAAGGGGAAGACCACCGCTTCACTGGGACTTGCCTTGCGGGGCGTCGGCCGCGAGCTCATGGTCTGCATGATCCAGTTCATGAAGGGTGGGGGACCGTACGGCGAGCAGATCGCCGCGCAGCGGCTGGCTCCCTATCTCACCATCGTCCAGACCGGGCGCCCGGGATGGGTGAACAAGGACAATCCGCACGAGACGGACAAGGCGCTTGCCGTCGAAGCCCTGGAGCTGGCGCGAAAGGCGCTGACCGGCGGCGAGTACGATCTGGTCATCCTCGACGAGATAAACGGCGCGGTCTCCATGGGGCTCGTCCCGGTGGAGGCGCTCCTGGAGCTGATGCGCGCCAAACCGCCCCAGGTCGAGCTGGTCCTTACCGGGCGCAATGCCGATGAAAGGGTGATCGAGGCGGCCGACCTGGTCACCGAGATGCGCGAGATCAAGCACTACTACAAGGCCGGAGTCCCGGCGCGCATCGGGATTGAGAAATAAGTCGGGAAGTCGTCCAGCAATTACAAAACTACATGAATTTTCCATATACTAAGGAGGTGTGCCATGGCTGAGAGAAGACTGCGTGTACTGGTGGGGAAGCCGGGATTGGACGGCCATGACAGGGGAGCAAAGATCATCGCGCGCGCCTTGCGCGACGCCGGTTTCGAGGTGATCTACACGGGGCTGCACCAGACCCCGGAGCAGATCGTCGCCGCTTCCATCCAGGAGGACGTGGACTGCATCGCTCTCTCCATCCTCTCGGGCGCGCACAATACGCTGCTCCCCGCGGTCAGCGAGCTCCTGAAGGAGAAGGGCGCTGACGATATCGTCCTGATGGCCGGCGGCGTGATCCCGGAGGAGGACATCCCGGGTCTCAAGGAGGCCGGTATCCGCGAGATCTTCACCCCGGGCACCTCGACGGAAACCATCGTCGCCTGGGTGCGCGATAACGTGACCCCTCACGCTTAAAGGCGTGAATGGTGAATGGTGAATGGTGAATGGCAGGCGGTAAAATCAGGCGGGAAACGGTGCCGATGGTCTACAGGAAACTGTCATTAAAGGTGGAAAACCGGGTCGGCTACATCCTGCTCGACTCGGGCGGGCGCCTGAACACGCTCTCCATGGAGACGCTCGGCGAGCTCTCCAGCAGCTTCTCGCTGCTGGAGGCGGACCCGGAGGTCGCGGTGATCGTCATCTCGGGCTACCCCGGCGACTCCTTCGCGGTCGGCGCCGACATCGCCCAGATGCTCGAATTCTCTCCGGCCGACGCGCTCGCCTTCGGGGAGGCGGGCCAGGCGCTCTTCGAGACCATGGAGGACTCCGAAAAACCGGTGATCGCCGCGCTGAACGGCATCGCCATGGGCGGAGGCTGCGACCTTTCGCTTGCCTGCGACCTGAGGCTTGCCAGCGACCAGCTCCGCTTCGCCCATCCGGGGGCGCGTCTCGGCATCCTCACCGGTTTCTGCGGCACCCAGAAGCTCCCGCGCCTGATCGGCAGGAACAAGGCGCTGGAGATCTTCATGACCGCCCAGACCTATGACGCGGCCGATGCGCTGCGCATGGGGTACGTGAACCGGGTTCTCCCCGCCGGGGTCTTCTGGCAGGAGGTGCGCGCCTTCGCCGAGGGGGTCGCGGCCCACCCCGGCGCTGCGCTTGCTGCCGCCAAGAGACTCATCAACAGCGCAGAGGAACTGGACCTCAAGAACGGGTGCGCCCTGGAGCGCGGCTTCCATGCCGCACTTGGCCGCACCAATGCAACAGTAACGGGGAGTTGTGCATGACAGTTGCTGAACGTGTGCTCGATGGCGACATCCGCGCCGCCGCGCGCCTGATGCGGGATATCGACGATCGCTTCAAAAGCGCGGTGACGGAGCTGAAGGCGCTCTACCCGCGCACGGGAAACGCCTACATCCTCGGCCTCACCGGCCCCCCCGGTGCCGGCAAGTCCACCCTGGTGGACCAGATCGTGGCGGCCTTCCGCAAGAGGGACCTCCTGGTCGGGGTGGTCGCCATCGACCCGACCAGCCCCTTCACGGGCGGGGCTATCCTCGGGGACCGGATCCGGATGAACCGGCACGCGGAGGACCCGGGCGTCTTCATCAGGAGCCTCGCTACCCGCGGCTGCCTGGGCGGGATGTCGCGCTCCACCATGGACGTGGTGAACGTAATGGATGCCATGGGGATGGACGTCGTCATCGTGGAGACGGTCGGGGTCGGCCAGGACGAGGTGGACATCGTCAGTGCCGCCCATACCACGGCTGTCGTCATGGTGCCGGGGATGGGCGACGACATCCAGGCCATCAAGGCGGGGATTCTTGAGATCGGCGACATCTTCGTGGTGAACAAGGCGGACCGGGAAGGGGCCGACCGGACCGCCCGCGAGCTCTCCGCCATGCTGGAGATGAAACACCCGGAGCCGGGCGCCTGGCTGCCGCACGTCCTGAAAACCGAAGGGAGCCGCGGCATCGGGATCGAGGAGCTCATGGAGGAGTTCGAGGCGCACCGCCAGTACCTCAAGTCCTCCGGGGCCCTGCAGCGCCTGACCGAGGAGCGCAACGCCAAGCTGTTTGCCGACACGCTCAGGGAGGAGCTGTTCGAGACCGTGTTCGGAGCCATCAAGGAGAACGGCAGGTATCAGGAGATCCTCGACGGCTTGCGGGACCGGAGCCTGGATCCCTACACGGCGGTGGAGCAGGTGATGGCGGCACGCGCTTTTTCTTGACCGGGGGCCCTCAATGGTGTTAATTAGAAGGGTAGATGGGGCAGAGGCCCCATTAGTCGTTTCTCGGTAGGAGTTCCGCAAGATGTTACGTAAGGTGCTGTTCTTTGTAGTTCTTATCATTCTCGTCACCATCGTTGTCTACAACCCCCTGGCCACCTCCGAGCCCGGCGCCAATCCCCAGGACCCGGCCCACGAAGACCTCTCCCGTGTCGAATACCCAAGCCTTGCCGGCTTCCCCTGGAAACCCCATTTCATGAGACCCGAGGAAAGCCTGGAGTCGCTCTTTGGCGCCGACTGGCCGTTCGTGGCCCGCTTCAACAGGGTAGACCGGCGCCACGTCTATCCCGGGATGACCATAAAGGTCCCGGTTGATATCGCGGCGTGCCGAAGCTACACCCCGATGCCGGCCGAATATCCCCCCGCCGAGCGCCACGAAAAGTATCTGCTCATCGATGTCACCGAACAGTGGATCGGCGCCTACGAATACGGGGAACTGGTTTTTTCCGTTCCGGCCGCGACGGGCAAGTTCGGACACGAGACACCGGTCGGGGTGTACCAGATAGACGCCCGGGACAAGAACCATACCTCGTCGCTCTACAAGACCGAGGATGAGACCGACCAGTACCCGATGGACAATGCCATGCGTTTCCACGTCGGAGAGGACAACGCCTCCTACTGGATCCACGCGAGGGATCTACCCGGCAAGCCTGCGTCCCACGGCTGCGTCGGCCTCTACGACGAATCGATGCAGAACCGGGTCTACGGGTCCCCCGAGCTTCCGGTGCTGCTCGACTCGGAAAGGCTCTACGCCTGGGCGGTAGGGGAGAACGACTACGAAGACGACCCGGGCAGCGCGGAACTGATCGAGGATGCCCCCATGGTTGAAGTCAGAGGGGGACTGCCGCGCTACCGGTAGTTATGAGACAGATTAAGATTAAGATTAAGAGGGTAAGGGTAAGTCAGGAGTAGGGGAGGTTGTAGAGACGCATTGCATGCGTCTCGATTCTGCCGGCTTCTACTGACTTCATTGCGGGATACCTCGGGCCGGAGGTCGCATTTGTCCGGCTTTTGGTGTATTCTCAACCTTAGCCTGCGAGCGCGGCGAACCAAAACCCCGGCCTGCGAGCGCAGCGAGCGTAAACCTCAACCTGTTGTAACGCGGGAGTCGCAGTGCAGGAGTTTTTCAGGGAGTACCTGCAGGTTCACGGTTACTGGGTCCTCTTCATCGGGACCTTTCTGGAGGGGGAGGCGATCCTGATATTCGCCGGGTTCCTTGCCAGCCAGGGGCATCTCAGCATCTACGGTGTCATCCTCTCCGCCTTCGCCGGTTCCTTCCTCGGAGACCAGTTCTACTTCCATCTCGGGCGCATCAAGGGCGCCTACCTTTTGAAGCTGTTCACCTCGATTGCCCGTAAGTTCAGAAAGGCGTTACGGCTCATTGAGCGCTATGGTTCGTTTGTCGCCTTCGTGTCACGCTACACCTACGGGTTCAGGATACTGCTTCCGGTCATCCTCGGCATGACGAGTTTCTCCTCGCGTCGCTTCCTGCTTTTGAACCTGGCCAGCGCCTTGTCCTGGTCCATAATCTTCTCAATGGGAGGCTTTCTCTTCGGCAAGGGGGCGTCCCTCTTCGTGGACGACCTGGAGCGCTACGAGCCCTACTTGCTCCTGGTACTGGGCGCCCTGGTCGGCTGCATGTGGCTCAGCCACTTCGCCGCACACCGCTGGCGCCGCAGGCGCGCCAGAGCGAGACTCAAGCGGATGAGGCTGAGGAAGGCCAAAATCACGCACACGGATTCGACGGATTGAACGGATCAAGGCTTATCAGGCCGGAACCCGGGGGAACCGATCAAGAACATAAAGAAAGATTAGCCACAAAAAACCGCAAAACGCACAGAAGTTAAAAGCTTGAAGAATTTTTGCGTATTTTGTGCCTTTTTGTGGCAAGAAAGATCCTGGTTTATTTTTAATAAAATTCGCCTGACCAAGAAGGAATCGTTTCATGGATATCAAGCAAAGAATTACCGTTGTCCTGGTCGGGACCCAGAGCCCGGGCAACATCGGCATGGTCTGCCGGGCCATGAAGAACATGGGTCTTGCCGACCTGCGCCTGGTGAACCCCTGCCGCGTGGACCATCCCGATGCGACGATGTTCGCCGTCTCCGCCAGGGACCTCCTGGAGTCGGCCAAGCTCTTCAGCTCCCTTGAGGAGGCGATCTCCGACTGCGAGTTCTCCGTCGCCACCACCAGGCGGCACGGCAAGTACCGGAACGAGATCTGCACCCCGGGCGAGATCGTGGAGCGGTTCTCCGGCTGCGCGCCGCAAAGCCGGCTGGCGCTCGTCTTCGGCAGGGAGGACAGCGGCCTCACCACCGATGAGGTGGCGCTCTGCAGGTGGCAGGCCACCATCCCGACCGCGGACGAGTACGGCTCACTGAACCTCTCCCAGGCCGTGCTCCTCTTCTGCTACGAGTTCTTCAAGGGAGCCCTGCCGGCTTCCGCTACAGCCAAGCCTGCCCGGGAATTGGCCGGTTCCGCCTCGCTTGAACCGCTCTACACCCAGATGGAGCGGACCTTCCTGAGGATAGGGTATCTCAACCCGCAGAACCCGGACCACATGATGCGCTCCATGCGGCGCATCTTCTCGCGCGCCGAACTGGACGAGCGCGAGGTCTCCGCACTGCGCGGCCTGCTCTCCCAGATCGACTGGGCCGCCGTCGAATTCAAAGGGAAAAAAGGCGCATGAACAACCTCGCTCCTTGCGTAGGACTACTGGCGGGCCTTCTCACCAGCGGCGCCGCCATTCCCCAAGTCATTCAGACCTACCGGACCAAGCACGCCCGCGACCTTTCCATGTGGCAGCTGATCCTCTTGAACTTCGGCATGCTGCTCTGGCTCATCTACGGCATCTCACTGAACGACCTCCCTCTGATCCTCGCCAATATCTTTTCCATCGTCTGCTACACGGGCCTTATCGCCATGAAGCTGCGCTATGCCAGGATGGAAAAGGCCGCCTGCAACGAGATTGATTGAAGCAAAACAGAACCGTGAACCTCGAACCACGCACACGGATCGAACGGATGTTACGGATAACGACAGATTAACTGAGACATGTTGTACCGGGTAGCGTCAATCGGCCGAATTTTCCGGCGTACCTGAAACGATTCTGTCCCATCTGCTTTTATCCGTGCAATCCGTTCGATCCGTGTGCTAGTTTCAAGTTTAAAGTTTCTGGTCTTTTGCACCGGGTCATGATTACTACTCGTCATCGGCATTCCTGCCTTCCCACCGTAAATCAGACAGTTGCCAAAAGAGTCTCCCGCCCGTATGCCTCCTCCCATGTCCGGTGCCAGATTTTCCGACACCACTAATGTTAAATATTGTCAGCAAAAATTTAAATGTGTTAAAGTAATCGCCGGCCAGGCCGAAAGAAAGATGGGTAGGGCCGCCGGGTAGACTTACCGCTCTTCTCTGGCGGATTCGTCCCCCACGCAGGCTCCAGTCGCGCCTCCACAGTCGCGCGCGTTGCGACCGCACCGGCCACCGGGAACCGAGCTCCGGCCGAAATATTTAAAACTGTTAACGAGGGTAGGCTAGTGCGGATACTGATCACCAACGACGACGGGGTGCATGCTCCCGGGCTTGCTGCCCTTTTGAAGCGGGTCTCAGAAGTGGCCGAGGTTGTCGTAGTGGCGCCGGACCGTGAGCAGAGCGCGGTGGGACACGCTCTTACCTTGCACCACCCCCTGAGGGCGGCACACATCAGCCAAAATGTCTTTTCCGTCGACGGAACTCCCACCGACTGCGTCAACCTCGGGATCCACAGCCTGCTCTCCTTCCGGCCGGACCTGGTCATCTCGGGAGTGAACCGCGGAGCGAACGTGGGCGACGACGTCACCTACTCCGGTACCGTGGCCGCAGCGCTGGAGGCGACCCTGATGGGGATTCCCGCCATTGCCGTTTCCCTGGTCACCCAGGGGGCGGGGGACAACTTCGACGCGGCAGCGGCCTGCGCCGCCCGGCTCGCGCTGACGGTATTCGAGAAGGGACTTCCGCCCGACACCTTTCTCAACGTGAACGTCCCCGATCTCGCGGCGGAGCACCTCAAGGCGCCGCTCATCACGAGCCAGGGGAAGCGGAGCTACGAGGGGACCATCGTGGACAAGGTTGATCCCAGGGGAAGGAACTATTACTGGATCGGGACTGCCGACCTCAGTTTCCGGGACATTCCCGGCACAGACTTCCACGCCGTGTCCCGGGGGCACGTCTCCATCACCCCCCTGCATATCGACCTGACCAACTACGCCTCCATCGAGATGCTCAAGGGGTGGCAAGTGCGGTGATGCTGGACTTTTAGCCGTCCATTTGGTATATTTCCCCGCTGCCAACAGATGGGGGGAAGATTTGAATTTCGGGGTTGCACGAAAGAGGATGGTCGCCGAGCTGGTAAAGCGCGGCATAACGGACCAGCGGGTCATCGGGGCCATGTCCGAGATACCGAGACACATTTTCGTGGAGGAAGCCATGGCCTCCCAGGCCTACAGCGACAGTTCGCTCCCGATCGGCGAGAAGCAGACCATCTCGCAGCCGTACATCGTGGCCAGGATGACGCAGATGCTGGGGCTTACCGGACGCGAGAAGGTGCTGGAGCTCGGCACCGGCTCCGGTTACCAGGCGGCCGTGCTGGCGACCCTGGCGGACCGGGTCTACACGGTGGAGAGGATCCGCCCGCTCGCCCTTAAGGCGCGGCGCGCTCTCGACAGCCTCGGCCTTCTCAACGTGAACCTGCGCATCGGCGACGGCACCGACGGCTGGCCGGAGGAGGCCCCCTTCGACGCGATCCTGGTGACCGCGGGCGCGCCCTACGTCCCGGAATGTCTCATCGACCAGCTCGCCCCGGGGGGAAGGCTGGTGATACCGGTTGGTGACCGTTTGGATCAGAGCCTCGTGCTGGTCAGTAAGGGACTCGACGGCTCGGTAGAAAGAAGGGAATCGGACGGCTGCCGATTCGTCCGCCTGATCGGCAGAAACGGCTGGAGTGAGGAGCAGTGAACCCGTAACAGTGACGTCTAACTAAAAGGTTTGCCATAGGAGTCTTGCATGGAAAGCGACGAGCTAATAGAGGAGAAGGAGCCCCTTTTCTTGGATGTCGAGCAGGACCCGGACGCCTTGGAACTTGAGGACGTCGAAGAAGCGGAACCTGCCGAGGTCGGGGTCGAAGAAGTCGAAGAGGTCGAGGAGGAGGAGATCAAGGCGGCGGTCGTCGAGCATTTCGACGATGCCATCAAGCTCTACCTGCGCGAGATACAGAAGACCAAGCTTCTGACCGCCGACGAGGAGAAGGAGCTGGCCGCGAAGATCGATCTCGGGGACAAGGCCGCTCGTGACCGGATGATCGTTTCCAACCTCCGCCTGGTGGTGAAGATCGCCAAGCGCTACATCAACCGGGGTCTGCCGTTTCTCGATCTGATCGAGGAGGGGAACATGGGGCTCATCAAGGCCGTGGAGCGCTTCAAGCTCTCCAAGGAGTGCCGCTTCTCCACCTACGCCACCTGGTGGATCAGGCAGTCCATCGAGCGGGCGCTGGTGAACCAGTCGCGCACCATCCGGCTCCCGGTGCACGTCTCCGACGACATCAACAAGATGCTCCGGGTGACCCGCGAGCTGGTGCAGAAGATGAACCGCGAGCCGACCATCAAGGAAGTGGCCGACACCCTCGACGTGAACGTGACCTACGTGCGCCGGCTCATGGTGCTGTTGAAGAAGACCTACTCCATCGAGCGCCCCATGGGGGAGAACAACGACTACTTCCTGATCGACACCATCGAGGACACCTCGACCATCTCCCCGGCGGCGCTCCTTGAGGATCTCAACAAGTACGAGCTGGTGAGCAAGTGGTTCGAGACCCTCTCCGACGGCGAGAAGAAGATCCTGACGCTCCGTTTCGGGCTTGACGACAAGGATCCCCAGACCCTCGACACCATCGGGAGGAGCTTCGGCGTCACCCGGGAGAGGATCCGCCAGATCGAGGCGAAGTCATTGGAAAAACTGAGAAAGATCGTGGAAGCCACCGACGTCATGGGGCGCAGTGTAAATACGGGAAAATAAGGAGCGGCCAGCACAACATGGAAGACCTCAAGAGCATCATCCGGGACATTTCGGACTTTCCCAAGAAAGGGATTCTTTTCAAGGACATAACGACCCTTCTGGGCGACGCCAAGTCGTTCCAGCGCATGGTGGATCTCCTTTCGAACCGCTACGTGGGGGAGAAGATCGACAAGATAGTGGGAGTCGAGGCGCGCGGCTTCATCATCGGCGCGGCCATGGCGTACAAGCTGGGCGCCGGGATCGTTCTGGTGAGAAAGCCCGGCAAGCTGCCGTCCGAGACCCTCAAGAAGACCTACGACCTGGAGTACGGCACCGACACCCTGGAGATCCACACCGACGCCATCAAGAAGGGGGAGCGGGTGCTGATCGCCGACGACCTGTTGGCGACCGGCGGGACCATGGCGGCCGTCGTCGACATGGTGAGCGGCATGGGTGCGGAGATCGTCGAGTGCTGCTTCATGGCAGAGCTTGAATTCCTGGAGGGGAGCAAGAAGCTTCCGCTCGGTAAAGTATTCTCTTTGCTGAAGTTTTAATAAAATCCCTTGCAAAGCGGGGAAGACTGATGTATAAAGATCGTCTGATTTGTCTTCGTAGCTCAGCTGGATAGAGCACTTCCCTCCTAAGGAAGGGGTCGTCCGTTCGAATCGGATCGAGGACACCAATAAAAACAAGGACTTAGCTAGAAATGGCTAAGTCCTTTTTTGTTGTTCTACCTTGACAGGGTCGATATAGGGTCCGAGGTGGCCGGTCATTTTACATTTGCGTTGTGCTATGGTTCGGTGCCAAGCCCCCTCATTAGCATTGGCGCGCTGTCAGTCCTTCGCCCCATAAGGTTTCGCCGTAGCGCCCCTATCTTGGGCGCCACGCCAGTGATAGAAAAATATTACCTTTAGCCCAATTTTCAACGGACAGCATGAGATCCTCCAGTATTGTATTGACTGCGTTATGGTAGAGGGTTTATAAGTTCCGCAAGATTAATATTTTCTACTTAAGTAGCTTTTGATATTAGTTCCCCCCTTACAGGTACCCGCAGGGCGGGGAAAATCGGGAATGTTGAGATTTGACCGCTTAGATGTTATAAAAAACGACGTTAATGGATTTGACAAGTTATTCTTCTGGTAAAGGGAAAACTCCTTTTATGGACTTTATCAAGAAATATTGTAACTATTCAGCATAATTTTTGAAAATAGTTCTTGACACTGTTTTTGATATGAAATGCTCATATGGCAAGTCATTGCCTTGGTGCTATGAAATCCCCTGCTGGCACACAGTGTGTGCGGTCTATCG
>Ga0209125_1000504_pt1 | contig 49419 bp, 43 predicted proteins | sample BarGraIncub1131A_FD_184503 | JGI IMG/M metagenome (GOLD analysis project Ga0209125, IMG submission 184503) | Arctic peat soil microbial communities from Barrow, Alaska - Barrow Graham LP Incubations 11-31A (SPAdes) (version 2) | ecosystem: Environmental > Terrestrial > Soil > Wetlands > Peat... | reverse complement strand
AAATGTCAGAAGGGATGTGTCGTTTATCTGCAACTGCTGCGGCTGCTGCTGTGAAGCATTAGTCGGTGCAAAGAAATTCGGCAGCCTGCACCCGATCGAGACAACCGGTTTTCTGCCTGTACTTAATGAAAGCACCTGTATCGGCTGCGGCAGATGTGCCAAGGCGTGTCAGATTGACGTGATCAAAATGACAGATGCAGGTACGGCCAACGCTGTAAAAAAGAGTAAGATCCCAGTAATTGATGAAAATCTGTGCCTTGGCTGCGGACTGTGTGTCCGTGCCTGCCCCAATAAAAGCCTTATCTTAAAAAGCACCGGGAATAAGGTCATTACACCGGAGACATCCGTGCACAGGGTTGTCTATATGGCGATCGATAAAGGAATGCTGCAGGAATTGATTTTTGACAATAAGGCGCTTTACAGCCATCGTGCGATGGCTGCCATTCTATCAGCTATATTGAAGCTGCCGCCGCTTAAACGGGCGATGGCAAGCCGGCAGATGAAATCCAAATATCTGGATAAATTGATTTCAAAGCAGAACATTTAGGGGAGGCAATAGGCACCGGAATACCGGGCAAATCAGATACTGAAAATCATTGACGTTGTAAGTATTATAATTAATTTACATAGTTTCCCGGATGCTGCAGCGCGACAAACCAGTGTATCTCTTTATCCGTACTCCGCTCAAAACCTGACTTTGGCAAAGAAAAGATAAAAATAGTGCCGTAAATTACTGGTATCAAGTGGTTTGCGGCATTTCTATTTAATCTGAAAATTGTATACAGTACAGATTATTTTTTAAGCTTGTCGAGCAATTTTTTTATTTATCCGACGTTTGGTATTTCAACGAGAAATCAATATCACAGGCTTGTCCGACAGCATCAAGAACGTCATCACGGTGGTCAAAGACAAAAAGGTTTTCCTCCAGTTTGCTGCCCGAGTAGGAGTTAAGGATGTCAACCAATCGTCTGGCATAGAAGCAGGAGCGAAACAAAGCAGGTCAGGAAATGTGCGTTAATCCGATCTTCTCTGGAAACATAAACAGGCCTTGCTTCCAGTTCGCTCTTGGTAATCCGGAAACTCTCTTCAATGCGCCATAGGCCTCGGTAAGTCTCAATGACGTCATCGTCCGTCATGTCGAGTTCGCTTGTCACAATGGCTTCGACCAGCATGAACACATGAGAAATCTGCTCCCAAAATGTACTGCTATTTGTAAATCTCATGATAAATTGCACATAAAATTAATAATTGACATTTTCAGAGATATAACGGTAGACAGTGATGTTATAATATATCTACTACTTATATAAAAACAATAGTTTTCCGTGCGGTCAAAAGGAGGAAATGATTTGACAAAGCTTAAACAAGTCTATAAATGTGATGTTTGCGGAAATATCGTAGAGTTGCTGCATGCGGGAGATGGTACGCTGGTCTGCTGCGGTCAGGATATGGTTTTGCAAAATGAAAATACAGTTGACGCGGCTAAAGAAAAGCACGTGCCGGTGGTCGAAAAGATCGAAGGCGGCGTTCTTGTGAAGGTCGGCTCTGTAGAACATCCGATGGTTGATGCACATTATATCGAATGGATCGAAATCCATACAGATAAGAAAGTGTACCGGAAGTATTTGAAACCAGGAGATAAACCGCAGGCAGAATTTATGTTGAAGGAAGATGTGTTATACGCCAGGGAGTATTGCAATATTCATCGTTTGTGGAAATCATAAATAGATACAGAGTAAATAAACACGATAGCCAGATTTATATATATCTGAAGGGAGGATAATCGTGAACAAGTTTCAAGAAAGCTCAACAACAAAAAGGCGGGTAATCATGAAAAAGGCGAAGAAAGTTTTGGGACTCCTGGTGGTATTTTGCATGCTGGCAGCGATGATGGCCGGCTGCTCCGGAACACCTACCACAACAACGACGACCGCCACGACAACAGCTGGGACAACCGTCGCGGCAACGACCGAATCCACGACAACGGCAGGTACCACGGCTGAGACGACTGTTTCCGGCTTGACTGCAGAAGAGGAGCTGGGCAAAGCACTTTTCTTTGACGAGAATCTCTCCGCCAACAACAACAAGTCCTGCGCGACCTGCCATGCCCCTGAATTCGGCTTTGTCGGTTCTGATTTGACCATCAACGCACACGGCAGCGTTTATGAAGGATCCATACCCGGCGCATTCGGTAATAGCAAACCACCTTCAGCCGCTTACGGCGGCGACAGCCCGCCCTTGCATTATGATGGTAAGCTCTGGATTGGCGGCATGTTTTGGGATGGCAGTGCAACCGGTATGACGCTTGGTGATCCGCTGGCCGAGCAGGCGCAGGGACCGTTCTTGAATCCAAACGAGCAGGCTTTGCCGGACGCCGCGGCACTCTGCAATAAGGTCTCTAAATCCGAATACAAGGATCTTTTTGAAATTGTGTGGGGGCCGATATCCCTTGATCCTGAAAACACCAATACGATGTTCGAGCAAATTGCACGCTCGATCGCCGCCTATGAAAGAAGCTTTGAAGTCAATCCCTTCACATCCAAGTATGACTTCTATCTGAAAGGTCAGGTGAAGCTGACAGATCTTGAAAAACAGGGGCTCCAGCTGTTTGAAGGGAAAGCAATGTGTTCGACCTGCCATATCAGCACGCCAGGGGCTGGCGGGAGCCCGCTTTTCACAGACTTCACGTATGACAATCTCGGCATTCCCAAAAATCCGGAAAATCCGGTTTACACAGGTGATCCCAATTTCATCGATCTAGGTCTTGGCGGTAACCTGAAGGCATCAGGTTCCGTTGCAGAGGTGTATGAACCGGAACTCGGCAAGTTCAAGGTGCCGACTTTGCGCAATGTTGCGCTCAAGCCAAGCGTCAGCAGCGTCAAGGCTTATGGGCATAATGGATACTTCAAGTCTCTTCAGGAGATCGTCCATTTCTACAACACCCGCGACACGGCTTCAGCAGGCTGGCCTTTACCAGAGTACAGTGAAACCATGAATATGGAAAAACTAGGGAATCTGGGCTTGAGTTTGGACGAAGAGAACGCCCTGGTAGCATTCCTGAATACCTTGTCCGATGGTTTTGTACCATGATCTGATTCCATTCGTCTGACCGACATAAGTAACAAGCGGGCGGCTCCGAATAAGAAGCCGCCCGCTTTTATGCCGCATGATTGATTTTGTGTCTGACGAACAGGGGCTGGCTGGGGGTCTTTTCAGTACGCATGCATTCCGGAGAAGATGTAGTTGCCGAAGAACGTCAGAAGGATCGTGGCAAAGCCGATGATCAACAGAAGGGCAGACCGTGCGTCGCGCCAACCGCGCATGACGCGGGCATGGATATAGGCGGCATAGATCAGCCACGTCACCAGACTGGCAGTTTCCTTTGGATCCCACCCCCAATACCGACCCCAGGCGATATCCGCCCATAGTGTGCCCAGCAGGATGACCAGCGTCAGGAACGGGAAGCCGATCACGACCGCCCGATAACTGATGGTATCCAGCACGGCAAGATCTGGAAGCCAGCGAAACTCACGTTTGTTTTTAATCAGATATAGGATGACGGCCCCGAAACCGATTGTCAGCGTTCCATAGGCGACTACGGCCGATGCGACATGGACGGACCCAGCAAGGTGCTTTGCTGCAGCGCCGGCACCAGGGGGTTGGGCGCCGCATACTGGACTCTGGCAAAGATCAGAAGCAGAAGCCTTCAACGAAGCGGGAGACCTGCAAGGTATTTGCGAACGATACAAAGACAGGACAGGGTATTATCCAGAAAGAATTCTGGGCGACAAGATCTACCGAAACAGGACAAATCTGCAGTACTGTGAGAAACATAACATTCGCATGAACGGACCCAAACTGGGACGGCCACCGAAGGATCCCATGTTGTACATGCAGCAGAAGCGGATGGAAAGACAGGAATCCGGAGAAAGAAACGCAGTAGAAGGCAAATTTGGAGAAGGCAAGCGCTTTTACGGGCTGGGTCGTATGATGACACGCCTGCAAGGCACCAGTGAAGTCGCTATCCACATGACTTTTCTGGTGATGAACCTCCAGAAACGACTCCGGGATCTTCTTTTGTTCATTTTCAGATGGCTGATTACTGGCAAAATGCCAACTTGTGTGGCATACTAATTTCGATCAAGTTTAAAAAGGCCTTTTACTCAGCAGCCCCTAATTAGAGCATTTTAATAGGAACAGCAGGTGTAGGTAATAATGTTGAATAAAATGACAGCATTTTTTAAGTCAGTCAAGTTGTCGGTCGTTCTCATTCTTGTCCTTTCCGGTATCGGTCTGATTGGTATTATTTTTCCTCAGATACCTTCCTCGCTTTCAGACTACAGCGATGGCTACACATGGTGGATTAACAATATTGCCTATGAACAATTTGGAATATATGCCAATGCAATAGGGTTCTTGGGGTTTTTTGATATTTTTCATTCCATCTGGTTCTTTGGTACAGTATTGCTACTGATGTTGAATATCTTATTTTGTTCGATAAGCCGATATAAGGGAATCAAAACAAAATCAGGAAAATCGCAAATTGAAACAGATCGGAATTTTTACATCAACAGCAAATTTCATCGTGAATATCAATCGAATTCATTGATCTCGTCAAGTGAAAATGAAATTGGTGCTGTTTTAAAAAGGCATCGATATACTTTTTCGAAAACCAGGCAGGCAGATGCTTTGTTCTATGCCGGAAATAAAAATCGCTTAACAGTCTATGGCACTTATTTGGTACATTTGAGTTTGTTTGTTTTTATTCTGGGGATTTTGCTGGGCAATCTCTTTGGCTTTAGAAACAATTCCTTTGTAGCCTTTGAAAACACCACCAAAGAAGTCGGATATAATACCGGTCTGTCCATCCGATTAAATACATTTAATGATGAATACTGGGATAATGGAACGCCAAAGGATTATAGCAGCGATGTTGTACTTTACAAAAATGGTCAAGTTGTCAAAACAGGACTTATCAAAGTCAACCATCCACTTGTCTATGAAGGTATTCGATTTCACCAGAGTTTTTTCGGTCCCGCAATCAAATTGAAAATTGCCACGACGGAAGGCGAGTTGATTTTTGATGAGAATGTGGCTCTGGACGATGTGCAGACACTGAATTCTTTGCAGCGTCCAGCAGGCAATGCAGTATTTCCTGAAAGCGATTACACAGCAGTCGTACTGAAAAAAGCCGTCAATGGACCGGATTCAGTAATTGGTGAAAACCAGATCGGGATCGAATTATATAATGAAACTGATTCCCCAATCGCATGGCTGCTGCTCGAAAAAAACTCTCCGCAGACCCTTGGTAATATGACTTTTACTTTTACCGAAGAATCCCAATTCTCGGGTTTTCAAGTTTCTAAGGATCCCGGGAGCAACCTGATATGGATAGCTTCGTTTTTATTTATCCTGGGTATCGTCATCATCTTCTATTTTCCTCATCGCCAGATATGGATTGCTGTTTATTCCGATCCAGATGATTCATCGAATTTCCTGGTCAAGTTGAGTTCGGCCAAGGATCTGGGTCTGGATATCGAGATGACGAATATTGTCAGAGATTTCGAAAAAATATTCAATGTAAAGGAGAGCACAAATTGAAAACGGAAAGCTACTTTTTCTATGCAGGCCTGTTTATGATAATAGTATCAATAGTGATGTCCATTGCAGCTATAGTCAGAACGAACGGACTAGCTAAGCAAACCTCGAAAAAAGATGAAAAAGAATCCAAGTCTGGACCTCTCTCTTTGTTGGGAAAATGGGTCCTGGGGCTGATTACCGTTAGTTTTTTGTTCATCTCTATCTTCTTAATTCTGAGAACAATCAGGACAGGGCACGGGCCATTTACCAGCATGTATGAATTTGCTATAGCATTTGTCTGGGGAATCCTGTTGATGGGAATTCTTTTTTCTTGGAAATATCGTAATATAATAATCAATTTGCCGGCATTGATTATCAGCATACTGCTCATGATCTATGCCAGTAATCTTTCTGCCGTTGCCTCCCCGCTCGTTCCTGCCCTCCAAAACAGCGTTCTGTTGTCCGCACACGTGTTTTCTGCGGTTATTGCCTATGGTGCCTTTACCATTGGATTTATTACTTCAATTTTCTACATTATTCCGCGTAAGAACCGATTTTCCCTTCTTCCGGACCTGGACGCTCTTGAGAATATCAGCTATCACTCTGTAATAATTGGATTTCCATTTATGACCTTGGTTATCATCCTCGGAGCTTTATGGGCTGATATCGCATGGGGACGATATTGGGGATGGGATCCCAAAGAAACGGCCAGTCTTGTCACTTGGCTGATCTATGCAGGTTATCTTCATTCAAGGGTCATTCGCGGCTGGAGGGGTAGAAAAACGGCCTTGCTGCTAATCATCGGCTTCATTGCCGTTGTATTGACGTTTTTCGGAAATTATATATTCGATGGTTTACATGCTTATGGGTAATTCAGCGCTTACAGATTTATGCAAAAATATCTATTCTAACAGTCTGTTCTCAAATGACTGCTTTTCAGCATTTTCTTTGGCTGTATAATTTCACATACTGTTTGTTGTGGCACACTAAAGCTGTAACACCTTGTCCTAGTATGGGTCAGTGTTATAATCTCGGACAGTTTGATAAGATATTGGGCTTAAAGCTTCTCAGACAATACAGATTCTGAGTAATGACTGAAAGAAACCTGCTCAAAGCACAAGTCAAAAATCGCAATCGCTACTATGTTATGTTCGCGGAAAAGATCATCAAAATATTGCTGCAATCCTCAGTAAAACAACAAATCCTACCTTCCTGTTCTCGAACTATAGACTTGAACATAATTTGAACATAATTTATGTTCAAACCCACAAATAACCACTAAAAGATATCGCATTTAAAACCCCGCAAGCGTCCTATTTGCAGCCCTTTACAGCAAACTACCCAACGCTCCAAAGACCCTTTCCTATTTTTTGTAACCAGCAGTTCAATGGTTCAAATCCGCTAATCGTCTCCAAGCGATAAGACTACAGCCTGTAAGGGATGCGGGCTTTTTGTTTGCTCAAAATTGCGAGTTTTTTAAGGCTGAACTGTTGTTTTGAGCATAATTTGAACATAATTTTATGTTCAAATCCGAGACTGGCAACCAAAACGCAATGATAGATCGATAAATTCTCAGAACACGTCCTATTTGCAGGGCTTTACTGAAAAATCATCATAGAAAAAGTTCGTATTATTTTCAATTATCAGCAAGTCAACAGTAATGTATTTAGTTTTCCACAACAATATTTCCTAGAGGCTGTAAGACTTTGAGGATTCTTGAATGCAAAAAGGGAAATTTCGAAAGAAATACTGTTAACGCGAACATAATTTGAACATAATCCATTTTAAATCAATTACAAATCATAATACGGATAGCTATAGAGCACCTGAAAATACCATTTACAAGGAATTTGCAAAAGCACTCAAATCAGAAAAGACCTTCATAACTCAAGTAATCAGCAGGTCAACAGGTAAAGTCAATTTAGTTGATCCCAACAGCAATCCAATTATTCGTGCAGTTGATCTCCAAACAGAATTTCACAATCCCACTTTTTTCAGCAGTTCTTTTGCCACTTCCCTATTCTCAAACCGAAGTACATAGGCGTCCTCTTTACTTTTTGACAAGAAATCTACATCTCCAAACCATACTATTTCCTGATCGATTACTGTAAATTTTGAGAATAGTCCCGGTGTTCGTATAACAATAATTCCGGCAGACTCCAGACGCGATATTGATGTCGCAATTTTTTCCTGAATGTCAGTCGGATAATCATTTGCAGGACGAGTCATGATCCGAATCCGGCAATCATTTGTTTCTATTCTTTGAATGACTCCAATAATTGCCTCAACACGCATTCGACTTACATACGGACTGGATATGATAATCTCTTGGTGATTTTTCCCCAGGTCCTCGTCAAAAACAGATACAAATTCATTTTGGTCATAGATCATCTCAGTGTTTTTTGCACCCGGATCCGCGTGAGTCCGGCATGCATAACCAATACGTTTGTATCCCTTCAAGCGTTTGTAATACATTCGTTCAAGAACAGGAATAAGATAATCTACATAATCGTAGATTATCACCTCTTCCTTGCCCTTGTAGTTGCGGTTCAATCGGCCGGCATACTGCTCCAGATTACCTTTCCAGGCGATTGGATAAGCAAGGAAAAGTGTATCCAACCGCGGCACATCAAATCCTTCGCCAATGTACTTTCCAATGCCTACAAGTACCATTGGCTGATCAGCCGGGATCTCCCGAATTCTGTCAATTGTGTCGGCCTTTTCTTTTAACTTTCCTCTGCCTGAAAGCAGAAATACATTCGGACAAAGTGCAGACAACCGACTGGAAAGAAATTGGGCATGATCATATCGATTGGTTAATACAATCGGACTGCGCCCTAAGGTAACGGCAACCATGACATCCGAGATTATCCGCTCATTCCTGGTCAAATCACTGCATAGAACGTCATAAATCATATTCATGTTTCTATCATTCTGATTCATATGTTCCGGCATCTTCAACTCTGAAAAACAAGGAATAACCACGTGACCAAAGCTGCGCTTTTCCGCCTGTTCTTTCGGGTCTATTCTATGCCGCAGTGGGCCGCATTGCATGTAAATAATCGGTTCATGTCCGTCTAGTCTCATCGGAGTAGCCGTCAGTCCATACACATATCGCGCATTTACATCTTTCATGACGTCTTCATATCCTACTGCAGACACATGATGACACTCATCAGCGATAACCAATCCGTAGTTCTTAAGGATATGCTTCCTTTCGGAATTGCCGGATAGTGAAGCAACAATGGCAATATCACCAATCCCATTCAGAGAATTTTTCCCGGCACCAAGTTCTCCAATTACACTTCTCTCTTTCCTTCTTCCCCTTTTCACAGGCTCATCTGGAAGAGTTTCATTCAGCAGCAAAAACTTGGACAGCGATTCCTTCCACTGTTTTAGAAGAGCTGTCGTGTGAACGAGGATTAGCGTGTTCACCTTCCGGTTTGCAATAATGTATGCGCCAATAACTGTCTTCCCAAATCCGGGAGGTGCAGACAATACACCATTTTCGTTATCGAGAAGTGCCTGTGCCGCAATCGTCTGATCTTCATCCAAATTTCCTTGAAAGCAAACATCAAGTCCTAACCCGTCACACGTTTTGTCTTCCCAGTCTGCTTGTGCTCCGCATTTTCGGAAAAAATCAACAAGATCAGACTCACAACCTCTCGGTATTCCAAGATACCCTTGATCCTCAAAAGACGTGTCAATAATTCGCGGAATTTGATATGTCGAAAAACGAAGTGCCTGTGCTTTATAGAAGGCAGGATTTTTAAACGCTGCCAGTCTTTTGACTCGATTCAATAAACTCTCCGGCAGATCGTTTTTCTCAATATAGAGCATGTTAGCTTTTGTAATCCGGACAGTCCCTGTATAGCGAAATGTATCTTGCTTTGAAACTGGTTTCTTTTCCCAGGGTTTTACTATGTCTTTTTTGTCTGTTTTATCCGTTTCTGAAATCAGTACACCCATTTCTCCCTGACCGCATAGTTCCTCAGCTAAATACTTTACCTGTTGCAATGGGATTTTTTTGACTTGTGACAGATAAGCCCATTGATCTTCATATGGGTTGAGTGATTTATCGACAAACAGACTGTTTTCCTTCAATTTTGCCTGACCTTGCAGCGGCAATGCAATCAGATTTCCGAAACCGCCTTTGGGAAGTACATCCTGATTGGGAAACAGTCGGTCATAAGAAGTAAACATTAGTGTATGATCAATCTCCATCGCAAGTGTGATAAGCCCGTTCCCGAATCTTCTTGCCGTTGCAGCTGGAATTCGATCCTCAAAAAAGAACCATATATGTGCGCCCTGCCCTGATCGGGACCGCTCAACAGACGGGCAAATGCCAGCGCGTTTACAGGCAGCCAGGATTGCATTCACATCGGTTTTCCAATTTTCTTTATCCAGGTCGATTGCAAGAAAACAAACCGTGTTATCCGGAAATATTGGATATATACCTATAACATCACGGGCAAACTCATCCCTTCCAATAATATGGTTGCAGATGACCTTGTCACTTAGCGAAATTAATTCTCGGTTTGGACATTCGCCGCAAGTATATTTTTTCTTCTCACAGAGATGTGGTTTCCCCGCATTAGCACATACCGGCGAATAACCGAATTTTCCGGATTTCATATTGTAATAACGTTTTGCATACACGTCTGTTCTTCCGCAAAACAGTGAACGAAACAATTCCAGCTTTTCCGGTGTAGAACTGGTTTTGTCTATGTTCTTTTGTAAGGTGCCTTCCGAGAGCGGCAATAATTGATCGAATGAGATTTGAATTTGACTCGAATTTACATAAAGTGCTGCTTGTTCAGGGGAATCAATTACCTTTTTTAGCTGTAACGAATTTTCAATCAGCTCAGAGTTTTTCGAGACACAAAAAGCTTCATTCCCTATTGAAGGCATAACATTTCGAGAATCTGAAACACCTGAATCAAATAGATGCGCCTCATATTTTTGAATCTGATCCTTCAATTCGGCGTTTTCTAACCTTAGTTTTTGATTCTCATCAAGAAGCCTCTCGTTTTCCTGCTTTAGGAAAATGTACTCTTCATTCCCTTCCATTCATTTACTCCGTTTGGGTTCTCTAACATAACGTCTGCTGCGGTTTTCGCCCTGTGATTCAAGTAATTTGTTCTCAACCATCTCGCGCAAGATCACCTTAGCACGTGTTGATTTTACACCCAGTAAGCTGACCACAATTGAATTCGTCACTGACTCATGCGAGCCTAGATAATTGATGATCTGCAAATATTGCGGATTTTCTAATGGCAAACCATCGGCACCTATCGGCACTTTATCGGCACTTTCCGGCATTTTATCGGCACTTATCGGCACTTTATCGGCATCAACAGCTTTAATTCGAGCAATAACTGATTCTGGAAATGGAAATATGATCCGCAAAAAATTAGCGGAAAAATTGAATATGGACTTTTCATATTTTTTTAAGATTCGTGGAATGCCTGATCCAATGTGTTCAACAAGCTGCACATCCTTAAACACACGCATCAACTCTCTATTCCTGGGCGCTGAAAAGCCTTGGTAGAACTCGTTCTCAGAAAGATCAGGAGGAAGGCCGCCGGCAGATGTGATGACAATTTTGTCTGAATAGATTTCAAAGACAGGAGGAATCTCCCGGGTAAAATCATTGTGCACAATTGCGTTGATGATTGCTTCACGCAATGATATTGGATCAACCGGATATGTTTCTTCACGGATTGAACTTGTAATTTTAGTCATAGGAACATTCTCTATATCAAAGCGATTCAGAACATTAAACGCAGCTTTGATGAGTGAGCAATAACCAAATTCCTTATTCTCAACCAGATCAGATTTATCACTGCCGCTATATTTAGCAATCTTAATCGAGACTCCATTACTGTCAGCTAAAAGATACGCGAAATAATTGTACTTGCCTTCTTCAGTCAGCAGATCCAAGTTTTTTGCAAATTGATCCGTCAGGGGCAAACCATTTTCTTCATAATATATTTTCAATTGTACAAATGATAAATCCTGATGAGGAGACGGAATATTCTTAAGAGATGTGCGCGTCCGCTTTGAAAAAATAGATTCAATCATATCAATCGTCATAGGCTGCGTCGAGCTGCCAACCCGAATAAAAACACCGTCAGGTGACATCCCCTTTGAGCGAATGTAATATGGTTTCTCGGCTCCGCTTAATACAATAATTCGTATGACTTGCCTATCATCAATTATTTCTGTCAGAACATCATATAATCCCATAACAGGCGGCACAATATTATTTCTGATCCGGTCAATAACCTTGCGTTGAACACTGTCAATATCATCAACACCTACTACTTGTCCGTCATCAGAAACGCCAATAAAGATATCGCCGCCTTCTCTCGAATTCAGAAAACCAACAACTTGTTTTTCAAGTTGATCCGTCAATTTAAGTTTCAATTCGGTTCTATGGTTCTCTGAAAGCATTGGCGTTTCCTCCTCAAATGTAGTTTTGATTATAACATGCGCGGCGTGTAACAATAAGGTAGAAAACTAATTAATCGTATATAAAGAATGCACACAGGTAAGTAAACAGATATCAAAAATCGCACAATTTTAAGAGCCGTTGACTTGAACATAATTTGAACATACTTTATGTCCAAACGAACAAACGTTCGCCAAAAGATACCACAGCTAAAACCCCGCAAACGCCCTGTTTGCAGCCCTTTACAGTAAACCACCCAACAACCCAAACAGTCCTACCTATTTTTTGTAACCAGCAATTCAACGGTTCGAATCCGTTAATCGTCTCCAAGCGATAAGACTACAGCCTGTAAGGGATGCGGGCTTTTTGTTTGCTCAAAAATGAAATTATCAGTTGTAAAATCTCATAAATGTGTTTGCAAACATCACGTAATTATTGCACATATTTGTAAATATAATTATATGCTTATACAAACACAAAACAACGCTCTTTTATCATGTTTGTTTATGTATACTTTTTCAAACACCGAAGTTTCCATAAAATGAGAGTAATAACTTGTAATAGTTTTACACTTTTTGTTACAATCTTAATTACGATTCGATGAAAAAGACGGTTTTAGTTCTTAAAATCAAGCGCAGTAATTGCGATTAGATATCAGTGAACAGATGACAGCATCAGCACCCAACTTATAGGTGCTCACTGGCCTTCTAAAATCGCAATTTGCTGCAGCAAATGCAATAAATGTGCGCCCCCATGTGTGTGAAGCATCGACTACTCCACAATCCGCCGTATTTTAATACGTTTACCCGCAGTAAACCGCATTCTTGTGCCAAAACAGCCGTTATTATATCAATATTTCGATAGATTACGGCTAGTTCCTGACGGCATTGCACCTGAACTGCAACCAACATACAATATGGCGCAAGCTTTATCATCGATATTTTTATGAAATTTTAAAACAACAAGTTTTACTAGTGAAGTCACTTAATACTTGTTATTTAGGCTGAATTTCTGTGTATCAAATTTTTGTGCTTAGGTTAAATGCTTCCCAATACCATTCTTATTGCGACCTTGATAGTAGATATGCTTTAGCAACATCCACTGCTTCGCTAGCATTGGACGAATAGGCATTCGCACCGACCTGCTCTGCATAGTTCTGGCTGGCCGGAGCGCCTCCGACCATGATGTAGTATTTGCCGCGTACCCCTGACTTTTCGAAGTCCTTTATGACATCACCGATTGCCAGCATGATTGTTGCCAAAAGCGTAGAAAGACTCTCATAATTTTATGCATTTAGTTGATTACGATAAACTAACCATTTCTGACATAGCTCTCCATAACTAAATTAGCACTGGAAAGGATAACCGGATCCTGTAAAAGCTGAGAAGATAAGATTTCGATCCTTTTAGCCCCTCTGGCAATAAACCGCTCATTAACTTTACGACTGATGCTCTTGTTGAGTTCTTCTGCGTGATAGGCAATATCCCCCGTCAAAACGACAGCTTGAACATCCAAAACATTGACGGCATTTACAATGGCGCAGGCAAGGTATTCTGCTTCCAAATCCAGTGCCGCCCGTGCCATCGAGCTGCCCTCCGACGCCTTGTCAACAATTGCCTGCCATGACTGAAGCTTGCCATCTGTCTTACTGACCGTGTCAATCAGATTTGGGATCGAAGCATATAACTCTACGCAGCCATAGTTGCCGCAACTGCAGCGCGGTCCATTAATCTGAATCGTCGTATGTCCAATTTCGTTGCCAAATCCCTCTGTGCCTTTAAAGAGTTCGTTGTTGATAATCAGTCCGGCGCCGACGCCGGTATCAACTACCAGTTCCAGAAAAGAGGCATACTCCCCCTTAAGGCCATATGTTTTTTCGGCCAGCGCAAGTGCGTTGGCATTATTCTCGAGAAGAACTCTTCCCTGCATTCTGTCGGAGAAGAAATCAACTATCGGTACGTTTGACCATTTTTCAAAATTGGGCGGATTTAGAATCATGCCGCGCCGTGCATCAATTGGTCCGGGAGCGGTAATGCCCAGACCCAAAAGCTTTCCAGGAAGAAGAGGCGCGGAAATAAGCCTGTCCAGTTCGACGCAGATCATATCCAGAATTTCATCGGGGGACATAGATAAATCCAGTGATTTTTGAATATGCTGATGGATATTTCCAGCAAAATCAGAAAGCCCAATAGAAAAATTAAGACGGGAAATATTCAGGCCAATGGAATAGAAGGCGTCCGGATGAATTTCCAGTTCCAAAGAATTTCGGCCGATTCCACCGTATGCCTTCTGAGTGCGGCCCTCGCGCAGAATTCCCTCCTGCAGCAATTGGTCTGCAATCACGCCGATGGCCGCACGTGTCAGTCCGGTTCTGCGGGATAATTCCGCACGGGACGCACCCTGCTGTCTTAGGTACTCCAGAATGAGCCGCCGATTGAAGGACTTCATTTCGGCGGCATTCAGCATGACGTGCTTCATAAAGATCTCCGCATTCAACTATGCATACGTTTAAAAACATCAGACACAGGATACCACGATAACAAAACCTGGTAAATAAGGCGGCTGAAGTTGTCTTTGTAATCGCGCTTCATTTTTTGAAATAATACTATCTGTGATATTTATTTTTCAGTCTCGTTTCTAGTTTGTAAAATGGATTGACAAATTAACTTCCTGCTTATATACTTATGCTGACCAACGAATGAGAGGTAAGAATTATGGTTCTCAAAGTGAGTAAAAAGGGCTTTAACTATTCACAGGACGGTCCTGGCAACCGCTTAATTTATCATCTTCAGGGCTGCAATATGCGCTGCCCATGGTGTGCCAATCCGGAGAGTATGGCACTGGACGGAACTCTCATTACCAGTCAGATCACTGGCCCGCATGTTTCCTTCACATCGGAAAGAGTTGAAGATTTACTGGAAGAAGCAAACGACAGCCGGCCTCTGTTTTTTGACGGCGGCGGGATAACGGTAACCGGCGGTGAACCGACTATGCAATTTGACGCGCTGAAGGAGTTTCTCACAGGACTAAAAGCCTGTGGAATTCATACAGCCATTGAGACGAACGCCACGCATCCGAAGCTCAGTGAACTTTTTCCACTGCTGGATTTACTGATAATGGACTGCAAACACATTGACGACAAAATACACCGGCCGGTCACCGGAGTTTCCAACCAGATCATCCTGAAGAATATTGAAAAGGCAATGACAGAACACGGCGATGTCTTGATCCGCACACCTCTTGTCAACGGATTCAACGCCGACAACGAGACGGCACTGCGATTCGTCCGTTTTTATCAACAGTTTGACACAGACCACACTCGCTTTGAACTATTGAAGTATCATGAATACGGCAGGGATAAGTGGACGGCCTGCGGTCTTCCCTATCAGATAAAAGACGGCTTCATATCGGAGTCGCGTTATACAGATATAGAAAACATTTATAAGAGCGGCGGCCTGACGGTTGTGCGCACATAAAGGAGGCCACTTATGTCCTTATCTACATGCTATACCCCGACCGAACTGGAAAATTCTGCCAAAGCCCTTTTTGCGGAAGAACGCAAAATAATGCGTCTTGACGGATGGTTTCTCCTGCGGGAGGCCGCAGCTGCCTACGAAGAAAAGCATCCTGAAATGCCGCCGGTGATCCGGACAGCAAACGCACTTCAGGAAGCTGTCAAAGTCCTGCCGCTTTCTATCAGCTCCCATGCTGTATTTGCCGGAACGCAGCGGGATGCATTTGCCCGGAGCTATGCTCTGATTAATCCGAACTTCAAGGTCAGCACCTTTAATGGATATTGCGACCCTACTGCTGTTTATAACGATATTGAGCCTTGTGATGCAATTCCTGCTGCCCGAATTGAGACCTTACGGGCGGCGGCTCGTAGAAGCCCTTATGTGCAAGAGCTCTCCGAAGTCTATGAGAAAGCCAAAGCCGACACAGAAGAAGTCGCTTTCTTTGTTGAGCAGGTCACCGGACATCTCATTCCGGATTTCCGCACAGCCCTCAAAAAAGGTGTCTCCGCCTTGCTGCAGGAAGCACGCGAGCGGAGCACGGACGAAACAAATCCGGAAAAGAAGAAACAGTATGAGGCCATGGCGATCTCTCTGGAAACAGTGCTGATCCTTGCACAGTGCTACGTACAAATTGCGCAGCAGCAGTCGCTTACCGCTTCCGAACCGCGAAAATCCCAACTGGAAGAAATGATCTCTGCGCTGCAGAATGCACCAGTCAGAGGTGCCAAAAATCTTTATGAAGCACTGCAGCTTTTCATGCTTCTCTGGCAGATGATGTGCCTTGAACAGGCACCCAATCCATTTGCGTTTTCGGTGGGGAATGCTGATCGTATTTTCGAGCCATATCGGGCCGTAGAGGGTCTTTCCCGGGAGGAAGCTTCCGGATTTTTTAAGCATTTTCTGGTGTTCTTTAATGTCGGCGACAGAAGTTGGGCCATTTCACAGAACATTCTGATTGGCGGCAAAAATCAATACGGGGAAGATATGACTTCCGAGACATCCTATGCACTTCTCGATGCCTATTTTGCTATGAACCTGCCTCAACCAATCCTCTCCGTGAAGCTCCACAAAAACACACCGGACGCACTATATAAAGATATGGCCCGTTTCTTCTTCACGCCCGGCTACCTGACCCCTTCTTTTTTCAATGATGATGCATTGTTCAGCATATTGGAAAACCACGGCACTGCGCCGCAGGATCTGGAGGATTATGCGATTGCCGGCTGTCAGGAGCCTCTGATCATGGGAAAAGATAATGGTAATACCACGAATAGCTGGCTCAATCTGCCCAAAATCCTGGAGCTCACACTTCAGAACGGATACTCGGAAATCAGCGGAGAAAAGATCGGACCCGGCACGGACGCATCCGACGCTTTCACCTTGCTCTCCAACATCAGAACCTATTTCTATAAGGCCGTTGATGATTACACGGACAGAATGGCAGAAGCAGCTAACGGTGCCTCCAAGGCGCTCTCCCATCTTCCTGTTCCTTTTCTCTCGTGCTTCATGGGCGGACTTAAGACCGGAATCGATGCCCGTGACCAGCATTTGCAGGGTACCAAATATAACGGGAGCGGATGCCTGATCCACGGACTGACGGTAATCGGTGACAGTTTCTGTGCGATAGATGCCTATTTGAAGGAATACCCGGATCAGGCCGAACGCCTCCTTACCGGCCTCAAAAACAATTTCGAAGGAGATGAGGAGCTGCACAAATTTTTACGTGCCGCACCAAAATTCGGAAATCATGTGAAAGTCGTTGATCTTGAGACCGCCGAAGTCGCTTCACGTATCTCCGACAGGATTTCATCTCTCAAAAATTACCTTGGAAATCCATTTCGCCCGGACTGGTCAACCCCTTCGACACACCTTCTATACGGCTACTGGGTCGGCGCCACCCCGGATGGAAGGAAGGCCAGGGAGATGCTGAATTACGGTGTTGATCCGCTTTACGGAGATGCGTCAAACGGTTTGGGCTTCCGGGTACTCTCCACGCTGCGGCTGCCCTTTGAGAAATTCAACGGAGGTTATGCCTCGCATCTCGGACTGGACCCGAACTATTTTAAGGATAACTGTCTTGAGGAAAAGGGGATGAGTTTCAAAACCAAAGTCATGAATCCCCTGTTCTTTGGTTCCCCCGAGAAAAAAACCGCTCCTTTTTATCTTTATCTAAATGTAACAACTCCCGAAACGCTGCGCAAGGTACTGGCCGACCCCAAAAAATACGCTCCCAGCGGAGTCTATATTATGCGGATCCATGGAACCTTTGTGAATTTTCTGGACCTTTCGCCGGATATCCAGCAAGATATTATTTGCAGGCTGGACTTGAAATCAACGATTTGTTAGGAGGCACTCATGAAGACTATCGGACTTGATATCGGTACCACCAAAATTTGCGGCATCCTGGTTGACAGCCAAAGCGGGAAACTGTTGGAAAGCCGTATGCGCAGCAATGACAGTTGTATTGGAGATACCGCGCCTTGGGAGAAATGCCAGTAACCGCAGGAAATTCTTGCACACTGCCGAAGTATGCTGGCGGAATTCCGTAATATAGCCAGGGCAAGATTCATCCTATCTCCGCCATAGTTTCCGTACATGCAAAGAACACCTTGCCCATAATCGCAGGCCCGGATCGTGTTAGCCATTTTTTCAGCTGAAGGAGATGCAAAAACGTTTCCTACTGTACATCCATCAAGCATCCCTTGTCCGACATATCCCAAAAACAACGGCATGTGTCCACTTCCTTCTGCTGTAACAATCCCAACTTTTCCTTCCCGATGCGGCATATTATTCAGCAGGATTCTATGATCGTTATCCAGAAAATAGAATCGATCTCCATAAGCCCTAATAATGCCGTCCATTGTATCTTCTACGAAGTTTTCTGGTTTATTTATAATCTTACGCATATTCATATTTCCGTTTTCCTTTACATTTTCCATTCTTTGAAAAACCCCAATGGCGACTCACCTGTCTGATGAATTCTTGGAATTTCACACATAAACTTTTCAGCCTGCTCTTTGTTTGGCATTACAAGCAGAGAGCCTCGGTGCATAGTGCATCCGGAAGCACATGCGTTGCAGAAATCCGCAATCCGTTCCAGATCTTTCTGATTTAAGCAGTCTATTTTTATATCTTCACAAGTAATGGAATACAGCAGCGTTCCCATGAAAGAATCGCCAGTGCCCGTTGTATCCTGACCCGGTATATTAAATGTTGGCCGATAAACCAATCCGTTTCGATTTCCCAAAAAACAGCCATATTTTCCCATAGTCACTGCAGCCAGCTTCACATTTCCTCCCAGAAGCTTTTCGATGCCTTTGATCACATCATGTTCACCTAGAATAATACTCATTTCTTCTATCGTCAGTTTTAGAATGTCTGAAGTTCGAATTGCATCAACAACACTTTGATGTTCTTCTTCCGTTCTATATGGAAATCGGAAATTGGGATCATAGGCAATCAGAACATTATTTACACGTGCCAATTCAAGCAATTGATTGATAGTCTTATAGATCGGATAATCCCTTTCATGCGCAAGAGGGGTGTAAAGAAATACCTTGCTCTCCTTTAAACAGTTCATATCTATTTTCTCGGCATTGATGTCCAAATCCGAACGCGGTCCTTTATAATTCAGAAATTATCGATCATTTCCGTCGAGAAAATACACGAAAAGCATTCTCGTACCCCATCCATCCGAAAACATAACATTCGATGTATCAACACCCAGTTTCTGCAGCACACTGACCAGATAGCGGCCATGGTCGTCATCACCCACAGCTGCTATCGCAGAAGCAGTCCCACCAAGCTGCACTACCTGTGCTGTAACATTCATCGGCGATCCACCTAAATTTCTTTCATATACAGAGATGCCTTCAGCTGTCTGACCTGTGCAAGTAAAATCAATCATCAGATCGCCAGCTACAGTCACATCATATTTTTTACTCATTGCTTTCTCCCTCTGCATATAATTTCCACCTCATCCAGTGTGGGGGCTGCCAAAAGTGCGCCTGGTTTTGTAGCACAGGCCGCTCCGGCTGCATTTGCAAAATCCATAATATCTCGCATCTGGAAATTGCGGACACGTTTAAGATCACCTTCGATCCATCTGATTTTTGCCAACATAGCACCAGTAAAAGCATCGCCTGCCCCATTTGTATCCACAATATTGATATGATAGGTACTCACGTGACCGCATCCGCCATAGTAAAAATAATAGCAGCAGCCTTCAGCGCCCAAGGTTATCACCACAAGCTGTACACCTTTTCTGTATAATGCTGCTGCCCCAGCGGCCACATCATCAGTATCCAGCAGAAGTATCATTTCCTCTTTGGAAAGCTTAAGAACATCAAATTCTGATAGGAATGGCAAGACTTTTTTTTAGCATATTGTCTGTCAAAAAGAAACGGACGCCAGTTCAGATCACAGCATGTCAACGTTTTTCTCTTTTCTTTTTGTTTAATATGTGATAATGCAGCGCTGACAGCTTGGAATGAGTTTTTTTGGCCAAACATTGCGCCTCCAACATTGAAGACACGTGCCTCATCTATCAACTCATAATTCAGGTCTTCTTGCGATAAACCCTCATAAGATTTTCTTGTCTGTACGGAATAGAAACTTCGATCACCTTTTTCATCTATCCTCCCAATTGTCAATCCAGTTGGTATTTTCTTTGTCGTGCAGACACCTTTTATATCAATCGGAATCTGCTTCAGCACATTGCAAATTAACTCACCTAGCGGATCATCTCTAACCAATCCATTAATGCCGTTTTGGCACCTACCCTTACAGCAGTTGCGAGCATATTGCTCGGAGCACCTCCCGGCTGGCATTCGAAAAGCATATTTCCAGTTAAGGAAATTCCGGCTGGTGTAAAATCAATCACAGATTCCCCCAGCGCTACAATATCGTATTTTATACTTCTCACCTTTTATTCCAGATTTGCATGCATAAAATTGAGTACAGCTCCGTCAGTATTTTCGCATCCCATCAACTCTGCTATAACGCCGTCTAAGACGACAGATATTGCCAGCTCAGGAAAATTCCCAGGCAGATTTACCTTTGCAAATGAAAGTTCTTCACTGTCTTGAACTTTCACTGCCGGTGTTTCCGGAATTGTAAGCACAAGGTCACAGGTCTGCGGAATCGGTGCATCAGGATGCATTGTTAACACAGCTGTCCTCGCACCGTGGCTTTTAGCCTTTCTTACAAGATCCAATGTAACTTTCGTTGTTCCTCTGCCTGAAGCCACAATAAGGAGATCTCCTGGCTGAACGCTGGGCGTACATACTTCCCCGACGAGATAAGTTATATGTTTTACATGCATCAGCCGCATGGCAAATCCCTTCATCGAAAGCAAGCTTCGGCCCGCACCTCCAATAAATACCCGATTGGCTTTCATGATTTCCTCAACCAGATTAGATGTCTCTTCTTCCTTGACTCCGGAAATTATTTCCGTTAATACTGTCAGTTCTTCCAGTCCTGCCTTAACAGCTTTCATTCATATTTCCTCCATAATCTTTCTCATTTCTTTTGCCATAGCAACCGGATCCGCTGCATTGGTGATTGCGCCGCCGACAATGACCAGATCCGGTTTATACTTCACGACTTTACGCAAGGTATCACAGGTAATTCCGCCTGCTACTGCAACTTTTGCATGTTTCACAGTCTCGCACACAACCATCAGCGGTTCTTCCGGGCTGCTGCTTCCTATGACGCTAACCGCCCGGTGTACACAGATATAATCCGGTTTTAAGTTATCAATTTCTCTCGTCCGTGAAGCGATTTCCTGATTTGGCACGCCCATCAGATCAACTAGAATCTGACGTCCCATTTTACGCGCAGTCTGAATTGTCTGCTCGATTGTATCATTCCAGGTACGTGCAGAAACTGTTGTAATATCAGCGCCAGCCTCAAATGCGATCGTTGAAATTTCAGTGCCGCCGTCCATGATCTTAAAATCGGCCAAAACCTCAACATTTGGAATGCGTCCTTTTAATTTTTTGATTGACGTGATTGGATTTACATAAGAAAATGGCGTCCCCAGCTCAATTACATCGATATATTCGGCGACCTTTTCAGCCAAAGCAAATCCATCCTCAAGTGATATTAAGTCTAAGGCCAGTTGTAATTTCATCTTATATTCCTCCTAATTTAAACTCTTATGGTTTTCTCTTTTTGGTGCGTCTGCTGTCTGCGAAAACCACAAGTACAATCATCTCACCCAGTATGATCTGCTGCCAGAAAGAGTTGATTCCGTTTAGATTCAGTCCGTTCCGCAGAATCGCAACAATCGCGACTCCGACAAGAGCACCCAGGACCGTACCTTCACCGCCTGCCATGGAAACACCGCCGACAACGGATGCAAAGATACCTTCAAATTCATAGTTCAGACCAGTATTTGATTGTGCAGAAAGCATACGGCACGTCCACTGCGGTACTTCTAATCTACCAAAAACAATTACTATAATTTTTTTTTTCACAAAAAGACGCTGCCATCTTGTCGACTTACCTTTAGACTGCATGCAGAAATACTGATATTCCATAATTGAATAAATTTTACGAAATATCCGGAAGACTGTGCTCTGAATAATTATCCAGAGCACAGTCTTCCATCGGAGGAAAAAATCATGTCAAATGATTAGACGCCAAGTTTATTTCTTCGGATCTGTTCGTTCGTTGTAAAATTTCGTTTTTGAACATGGCCCGGCAGCGGCATAATTTTTTCATGTATCGCATCAATGATCCAATCGGGCTGCGGGAAGTATTCATTGCCGAGCTCATATATCGGAGTGATCCAGTTTCTCGAGCCAAGTACTACTGGTGGAGCATCCAGATAGTCAAACACCATCTCAGTGATGTTGCGTGCAAATGTGTTTAGTGTTGATCCTCTCTCCGCTGAATCTCCGACCAGAACAATCTTACCTGTCTTTTTAACAGATTCAAGTACCGGTTCATAGTTAAACGGTACGATAGATCTGGCATCAATAATTTCAGCGGAAAGATTATATTTTTCTTCAAGGATTTTAGCGGCTTCCATTGCTTCATAGAGTACTGCACCGATTGATAAAATTGTAATATCCTTTCCTTCTCTCTTGATATCGGGTTCACCGAACGGTATTTCATAGTATTCTTCCGGAACGCCTCCTTCATGGAAAAATTCTCCCTTATCATAAAGTTTCTGGCTTTCGAAGAAGATAACCGGATCAGTGCCCATCAGAGCAGTGTTCATCATTCCTTTGGCATCATATGGAGTAACAGGGTAGACACACTTCAATCCCGGGATGTGAGCAGGAAGCGCAGACCAATCCTGAGAGTGCTGAGCACCGGCTTTATAACCTACTGAAACACGGACGACAACCGGCATCTTCAACACACCAGCCGTCATAGCCTGCCACTTCGCAAGCTGGTTAAAAAGTTCATCACCAGCGCGTCCCATGAAATCACAATACATCAATTCAACAATGGCCCGGCCTCCGCTCATCGCATAGCCAACAGCAGAACTGATTATAGCGGATTCGGAAATCGGGGAATTAAACATTCTGTGATAAGGCAGAGCTTCTGTCAGGCCCTGGTACACAGCGAATGCACCACCCCACTCACGCATATCTTCACCATAGGTGACTAATGTAGGGTCGATATAAAATTTATCAAGAATCGCTTCAAATAGGGCATCTCTTACGGAATACTGTTTGATTTTCGATACTGCCGTGCCACCCTTGATTGCAAAGCGTTCCTTGGATTTGATCTTGATGACTCTCGAATTCTCTTCCCTTTTCTGAAGCATGTCGCAAGAACGGTTGTCCATTTTTTCGATACGTTCATTCGAAAACATGAACTTTTCAATATCCATCGGATTTTTTGTCAGATTGAAACGCGGAGACAGTGATTCATCCTTTGCAATCTTGAATGTGCGCATGAGTGTTGCATCAACTTCCGTATCAATTTGAGCAAACTCCTCTTCCGTTGCAATCTTTTCTTCCAGAATATCATTTTTAAACGTAATAATTGAATCGAGTGCTTTCCATGCATCCAGCTCTTCTTTTGTACGGTAAGGACCTGGGTCGGAAGAAGAATGACCGCCGAAACGGTATGTTGTAACATCAAGAAGAATCGGTCCTTTATTCTCTATGATAAGTTGTTTTTTTCGCTTCATCGCTTCAATAACAGCAAGAGGATTCAATCCATTAACACGTTCTGCATGCATTTGCGTCGGACTGATGCCGGCTCCAATACGGGCCAGGATTCCGTAGGCCATTGTTTCTCCTGAAGTCTGTCCGCCCATTCCGTAAGCATTATTTATAAAGTTGAAAATGATAGGAAGACCACCTTTGTAACCATCTTCCCATAGTTTTGTAAATTGATCCATAGCAGCAAAATTCAGGGATTCCCATACAGGTCCGCAGCCAAGGGATGCATCACCAATATTAGCGACACAGATTCCATTTTTCTTATTTAACTTCTTATATAGAGCCGCGCCCAACGCAATAGGAGCAGATGCACCGACTATAGCATTATTGGGGTAAACGCCAAAAGGAAGGAAAAATGCGTGCATTGATCCACCGAGACCTTTGGCAAATCCATTTTCACGTCCAAACAGTTCGCAGAGGAGACCGTAGAACAGGAAGTCAACAGCGAGATCTTTCACGCTATTGATATTTCGCTTCAATCCCTCAACCTGGCGCAGGATTGCACCGTCAAATGTATTCTCCATAATATCCATGAGTTCTTTTTCATCCATTTGCTGAATGCAGGAAAGACTCTTGGAAATAATCTCACCATGACTTCGATGTGTGCCGAAAATAAAATCATTTTTATCAAGCGTATAGGCTTGACCGACTGCCTGGGCTTCCTCACCTGTGTAAAGGTGTCCCTGTCCTGTGTATGCATAGTCAACACCATTGTGAGTCTCGTGAATTCTGACATCGTATACTAACTGTTCGAATTCACGTATATATTTCATATCTCGGTACATTCTGAGGAACTCTTCTTTGGTGTAATTGTTTTTTTCTTCTTTAATTGTCTTATCATACTGATTCAAGGGAATGTCTTGAAAAGTAAGCATCCCTTTTTTGTGTACTTCCTTTGGGTCAACAAACTGTGATCTTGGCATCTTATTCTCCTCCAATTAAAATTTGAAAATAGTTTCCCTTATTGCTTCTGATACGGTTGGATGAGGAAATACAAGTTCTTTTACATCTTCGACCCGCATTTCCATCTCGATCATCTGGCTTGCTCCGTATATGATTTCAGATGCATAGTTTCCGATCATGTGAACGCCAATAAGTTTTCTGGATATCTTATCGATAAGAATTTTACAGATACCATCTCCATCTACACTTTCAGCCACATAACGTCCACTAAACATCATGGAAAGACTTTTGATCTCAAAATCAAGTCCTTTCTGCTTCGCCGACTCTTCTGTCTCACCTACGCTTCCGACTTCAGGGGTTGTGTAAATTGCTGACGGTATTGTGCCATATCGGACATGGTCCCTGCGCCCCATAATGTTGTTAATACAGACTTCCGCTTCCCGATAAGCCGTATGCGCTAACATGGACATACCGTTAACATCCCCCGCTGCATAGACTTCGGAAATATTTGTCTTTCCGTGATCATCAGTCTTGATATGCCCGTGTTCGATTTCAACGCCCAACTTTTCAAGTCCGAACCCTTGAGTGACTGCCTGCCGGCCGATGCTAAGAAGTACTTTATTCGCTGGAATACTCTCTATCTTCCCTTCAACCTCATACTGGACTTCACCGTTCATGACACCGATGACTTTTGTTCCCAGTTTGAATTCGACTCCTTTTTTCTGATAATTATTCTTCAAAATTTCGCTGATCTCACGGTCCGTTTTTCCCGCAATATGATCTAGCATCTCAATGACAGTGACTTTGCTGCCCACTGACTGAAAGTACGAAGCCATTTCCAGTCCTATAACACCGCCTCCTATGATAACAAGGATGCTTGGAAGTTCTGTAAGGTCTAAGATTTCACGGTTTGTGACGATAAACCCATTTTCAAGGCCTTCCTTCACGCCAGATATAGGAGGTACAATAGGAGTCGAGCCAGTCGCAATCAGGAGCCTTTTGCCTTGGTAGACTTCTTCTCCAGCCTGTACTTCAAAGCCTTCGGAAATTCTGCCAAGGATTTGCCCCTCAGTATTCAGCACTTTTACACCACACTTCCTTAGAGTCAATTTAATACCGGAAACGAGGCTTTTAACGACCTTGTTCTTTCTTGAGACCACTTCCGCATGGTTGATTGTCGCGTTCTGAATGTGGACACCATAAGCTTCTCCATGTTTAGCATTGTCAAAGATCTTGGCTGAATACAGTAGTGATTTTGACGGTATACAGCCTTCATTTAAGCAAACGCCTCCTATAAACCGTTTCTCGATCAGGAGAGTCGAAAGCCCTTCTGCAGACGCACGTTCCGCCGCCAGATAACCAGCCGGACCTCCGCCAATAATCATTAAGTCATACATATTCCATTCTCCTCTCTTAGATAGCCAGCAGAATGTTAAAGTTCTCTAAATTCTTGCACAGTGCCTGTAAAAATTTAGCAGCTGGTGCACCGTCGACCGCCTGATGATCAAATGTGAGTGACATACCCATTGCCGGATAGAATTCATAACCGTCATCTGTCTTCCTTGCTCTCTGTGTCACGTTATTAACACCCAAGATAGCAACTTGCGGGGCATTCAGAACAGGAGTAAACGATTCAATGCCAAAGGAGCCAAGATTTGTTACCGTAAAGCTTGCCCCCTTCAGAAGGTCCGGATTGATTGTTCCTGTCTGGCATGCTTTAGCAAGCGACTTGACCTCTTTGGATATATCATTTAAAGATTTTTTCTCTGCGCCAAAAATCGTAGGCACCATAAGTCCACGTTCCGTATCGATGGCGACTCCAAGGTTAACATTTTTGAAATAACGTACTGTATCGCCCAGAAAATTAGAATTCAAATTATTAAAGGCCGGCAGAATTGTCCTTGAGACTGCAAACAGTATCAGGTCGTTAATCGTGATATTTTCCAGGCTGAAATCTTCTTTGCCAGCTTTGAGTTTTTTGCGGTAAGTTAGAATTTCAGTGGCGTCAAACGAACTGTTTATTGTCAGTTGTGCAGTTGTTGAAAGCGAATTATTCATAGCCTTTGCGATAACTTTTCGGATATTGGAAAGCTTAACAATCTCGTACTCCGGGTGATTCTCAAATGATTCAACTGCAGGATTTGTCTCACTGACAGCTTCCTTTCGACTAAGATCGCCGGTGGTTATGCGGCCGCCCAGACCGGTTCCCTCATAAATTCCTGTACTGCCACCTAAAACATCTCTATATGCTGTGCGCGTGAACAAAATACCACTAGCTATAACCTGCTGAACATCGCGCTCCATTATTCTGCCGTAAGGTCCTGTCGGTATAGCCATGCGATAGTCAGCATGCGATGTCTCTAAAAGTTTTTTTGCACGCGGGGAAATTCCTATATGCGCATCAGAAATGCTCTGTGGCGGTACAGAAACCGAAGCTTGATCAGGTGCCTGAGATTTATCTTCTATCGTCGAGATAATCGCTTTTTCTGTTTCTAAAGTTGTCTTAAAAGGATCAAATTCATCCGTGTTTTCTCCGAAACTTCCAATGACACATACATTGGTCATACAGGGAACTTCATCACCCTCATTGTAGTAGACATCCAAAAGGATACCGCTGATATTTGCCTCCGCGTCAAAAGTGGCTTTGTCCGTTTCATAAGTGAAAAGTATATCTCCCACCTGAACAGTGTCGCCCTTTTTCTTTTGCCAGTGGCCTATAATACAACTCTCGACAGAATTACCCTGACGAGGCATAAGAACTGCGCTTGCCATATTTTCTCCTTTTTATATATTGTTATCTATATGATTCTAATGATGTCCATGCTTTTATGCTGAATCTTAGCATAGCTCCCATGAAAATCAATGATTCTCAATGAATTGAGAATTAGTTTCAATTTGGTCTGGATAATATGAAACAAATATTTTTTTGGGGGATTATTTTGACTTGTTTTTGTTATTAATTAAAGGCAGTTCACTAAGCACAGCCCTGGCTGTTAGTTCATCTGTGTATAGTTTGTTCACTATTTTTCCGCGTAATGCGCCAAGAATAGCCCGGCTTTTGTATTCACCGACAGCTATTGCAATCCGGTTTCGTTTATTCTTGATTTCTTCTAATGATAGACTAATGATTCTGCTTGTAATATCACTTACGATTTCATTACCATGAATGTCAAAATAGCGGCCGGCAATATCACCGACCGCTCCGTTGGAGACTACGTTTTTATATGTACTGGAGCTAAATTCACCGGCATCCGTCAACACTGTATTGTTAAGATCCTGCCCACCTATTGACAGAATTACGGTTTGCGATTTTTTACAAAGATTCATTACGTAATTGATGTTTGAATCGGACAATAACACGCCGGCAATTTCAGCGCTGTCTACAAGAAGCGGCGCTGGTATAACATATCCCCTGGCATTATAGATGTCCGAAAATTTCTCGATGATATGTGTAGCCTTCATCGAAGGAATGTTGCCGGTTACAAACCCACTCAGCATGCAGACTTTTATACCTGTACGTTCCTTATGTGGTGCAATCATATTTTTGGCCAGATATTCCGTTGTACGCCCCCATGTTACGCCGACGATCTCATTATCCGGTATCAATTTTTCAAGATCGCCGGCAGCATAACTGCAGATATCATTTAATCGGATGAGGTAATCATCGACAAAACAAGGCAGAATCGTACAGGAGATGCCGAACACATCCCGGAATTTCTGCTGTAGCAGCTTTATTGATTCCCCTGCAAAATTGATTTTGAATTCGACATAACCCATCTCAACAGCTTTATTTAGCAGTTTGGATATCGTTGATTTTGAGACGTATTCCCGTTTGGCAATTTCCGCCTGGCTGATGCCAAGCTGATAATATTGCTTCACTGCGCTCATCATCAATCTGATTTCATCATTTTTCATATATTAATTCTCATCCAGGCTTTTTCTGCATGTTAAGAACTGAATACCAATGGACCAGAAGAAACATAGTTGTTTCCTCATTAGCATCTTTCCAGAAAAATTTTCTAATCTATTTCGTAATAGCATCCAAAATGAGAATCCGAATATATATAAGTAAATATAAAATAACAACATCTGTTGGTCACTATCCTCCCACTTAACTCTTTGACTTTTTGTTTATCATTTACTTAAACTATAGCAAAATCTATTTAAAGCTTCTCAGATTACGGAAGTTCAAATGTCCTATCACTGGTTTGTAGATCTTTTAAGATGCAACTGCCAGTCCAGCATCCATTCTCATCGGCAGAACCGAGTTCGCCGGGAGCGATGGTTGGCTCTTTAATTGTCCAATGTATCATATCCTTTGAGACGATATGGCGTTGGGTACATGTACAACGATAGGGGGCCATCTGTCCAAGAGAATCAAAGGAAGAACTAAGATGAAACACATGATATTCTACATTGTAACAAAGTGGGATAGGGTCGCTACATGGGGCTTCATTTGCACCAGATCTACGATAAAGGTTAGTCATAATTTTTTCCACTTTCTATTTTCAGAGTAAAATTGTTTAATTATTTTGCTGAACTAAAATTTGCAAGCTCATGGAATATTTCAGCATTTTGATTGTAAATTCTTTTATATACACTGTCGTACATATCCTGATAACGTTCAACCTTCCTTTCATTAGGATGTATGATTTTCATATCCATATCGCACATTTCCTCGCATGCCTCACTGATATTCCGAAATAACCCAATTCCTATCCCCGCGACTATTGCCGCCCCAAGGCATGCCTGTTCTTTTGTCTTAGACAGATAAATATCTCGTCCATAGATATCAGCTTGTATTTGAGCCCATGTGAGACCCTTTACGCCGCCGCCGGCACAAATCAGCTTTTCTTCTTTTCCGTATAGCGAGTTCATAATGTCTAGGCTGCTCTTCATACCAAAGGAAACGCCTTCCATGATTGCCCTAGTGAAATGTGCTCTTGTGTGCATCATTGAAACTCCAGTAAACATACCGCGTGCCTTTGGATCGAGATAAGGGGTACGTTCGCCTCCCATACAGGGGAAAAAAACTAATCCGTTACTGCATGGAGATATAGTCTCTGCCATGGCGTCTAATTCTTTATATGTGAAGTTTTCCGCAAAATTTTGTTGGTACCAATTAAGTGTACTACCAGCCGAAAGCATCGCACCAAGACCAAACCAGGATCCTTCCACCACATGGCGGAAAGTATGAGTATTCAGCATTGGATTCTTAATTGGATTATTGGTAATCGCAAGTACCTGTCCACTTGTTCCGATGGTTGCCATCAAAGTATGAGCTTTATAAATCCCGTTTCCAACAGAATGCATTGCTTGATCACCACCACCGTATACAACAGATGTTCCGGTTGCAAGACCGGTTGCTTTTGCAGCATCACAGGTAACTTCTCCTGCAATTTCAGTGGAATTATGAATTTTATCTGGTACTATTTGCTTTTCAAACCCAAGGCGTTCGAAAATGATTGGGGACCAGCAGGATTTTAGGATGTCATAGAAAAGTGTTCCAGATGCATCTGTATGTTCAGTTCCAATTTCTCCAGTAAGGCGATATCGTATATAATCTTTTGGACAAATGATTTTTTTTATTTGGGCATAATTATCTGGTTCATGTTTACGAATCCAGTATAGAGAAACAGCCTGGAATCCTGAAAAAATCGGATTATAAACAATATCTGAATACTCTTTACCAAACACATCCAATATTTCGTCCGTTTCAGTTTTCGATCTGACGTCGCAATGCAGAATGGCCTTTCGAACGACTTTACCATCACCTGCTAAGCAAACTAAGCCGTGCATTTGTCCTGATAACCCAATTGCTTTAATTTGCTGCTTATCAATACCTGACGTTTGAATCGCTTCTACAATAGATTCTGCTGTTGCTTTCCACCAATCTTCAGGATCCTGCTCTGCATATCCGGATTTGGCAACCTCAAAAGTATACGTTCTTGCAGCCAAACTTATTAAATTTCCGCTGCAATCAAATATTGCACTTTTTGTACTGGAAGTACCTATATCAATTCCCAATAAAAACATTCAATTAACCTCACATCCAAATTAATATTATCTTCTTTTACAGCTCTTCGAGACTAAAAGATAACAAAAAAACAGATATATAAACGCATTACTTCTTTGTTTTGAAAGAAAGGGCTTGGTTCAATCCTTTCCCGCCCGGTACAAATTCATATGAAGAGCCAAAAATAGATTCCCCGTATTTAGGAAGCTTAGAAATTCCATAAATCATAAAATCCATATTCATGCTTCCAATTACTAAAATTTGGGGGGTTATGCATTATTTACCTCCAAAACAATAAATCTGAAAAGATTTATCGCCAGACCACATAGTTAGTCGTTTTAAAGATTAAGTTAGTCAATTTAGCATTTGTTGTTCTCACGTTTTTATTGATTGATATTTTATTAAATTCAGTCAAGCATATAGCGCTGAAATTCAACAGCGCGTTTGGCATCATAATCCAATTGTTTGCTGTCTAAATTGGGATTCAATTCACGCCACACCTTAATATCCGAACCAACTTGTCCACCCATCTTCACAAAAGGCTCCATGACGACTGCACCTTGATAATTGATATCACGCAAAGCTTCTCCGATTTCTCGCCAAGGAATGCGACCGCGCCCCGACACACGGCGGTTGCATTCGCCGGTGTGGAAATGACCGAGCATTTTACCCGCCCTTCGAATAGCGCCTCCTATGCTATCTTCTTCAATATTCATATGAAAGGTATCAAGCATCACTTTTGCGCTAGGGTGGCCAACTTCTTTGACAAAGCGTACCGCTTCTTCTGCCGTATTCAGTAGATAGCCCTCGTATCGATTAAGCACCTCCAGGCAATAACTGACACCGCATGCGTCGGCAACTTTTGCCATTTCAGCAACACCTTCGACACTTCGTGCCCAGTCACTTGATTTATCAATTGGCTGACTGTAATCAACTGGCCAATAAGAATAGAGTCCACCGCCGATTGTATGAATTTCCATCTTTTCTAAACGTTGGAGTAGATCCGTAATAAAAATTTTTGCATTGGCGCGGACTGCAGGGTCTGCTGAGCCTAAATTCTGGCTCTTGTGAGGGCCATAACCACAAGTCAATGTAATACCATTGGCCGAAGCACAATCTCGAATTTCTTTCATCTGGCTTTCCGAATAAGTTGGAATCGGGCTTGCTCCGATTTCTAGGATATCAAAGCCTAGTTTTGCCACTTTTTCGATATATGGGAGATAATCAGCTTGCCACTCGTTTTCCCAGTATGCGTAATATATACCATGTTTCATAATTTTGCCTCCTATAATTCTGTTGGATGCGATATGAGTTATTGATTCCTGCAGAAACAGTAAAACACTTGGTAAAGGATTCCGATTAATAAAGTGTTCTAATATTAATCTTTAATATTTATTTTGTTTTGGATATTTTTTAAACGGATGCGGGATAAACGCGATCAGCTGCGCCACATTCACCGCCATTCCCAAATTCCATGATCATTTTTAGATCTGATTCACTGTCAATATAGTAGTGGACGTCATTGGCGACAAATCCGGTTTGCGTGACAGGATAGCCACGTCTCTTCATTTTTTCTACAAATTCTGTCAGTTCATCATTTGGCATGACGTCCTTAATATGATGGAAATAATCCCCTTTTTTATTGAGGAAATCCCAGTAAACATTAGGGCCTGAAATCGGCTGAACAACTTCAAATTGCATGCCATTGAACATTGTGACTGCGCAAATAAATTCAAAACCTTCTGTGAGTAGTTCACCATTGATGTAGAAATCGCGTACCGAAGCGGGTGTATAATTGCGAACATCCCAAGGACCAATGCCCAGTACTTCCCAGAATCCCTTCATGATGCGATCGGCATCGTTTGCTGCAATACAAATTTGTTTGAAATTTGGCGTATGTGATGATTTGGCTTTTTGATCAGATGGATAGACGTAATCTGGAGCACCAATTTCACCACCATTGCCTAATTCAATTGTTATACCTAAATCATCTGCAGTATTGAGATACGCATGTACATCACCATCAATTCGACCTGTTTGGGTCACGTGGTAGCCCTTTTTTTCGAGTTCCTCAATCTGTTCCTTAATCTCATTCTCGGACATAACAAATTTGACGTGGTGCAAGCCTTCTCCACGGGTCTCAAGAAAATCCCAATATATGTTTTTTCCTTTAACAGGTTGCACAATTTCGAACTCAATATCGCCGGCCCAGGTAACTGCACAGATAAATTCAAAATCTTCAGTGACTTTCTCACCACCGACATAAAAATCTTTCACCCGATCTTGTGTGAAGCGACGAACATCCCATGGACCCATTCCCATAACTTCCCAAAAACCGGCCATCGCGCTATTAACGTCTTTGACCACGACGCAAATTTGTTTAACTTTTCCTCTCATTGTCTATCCTCCCGAAAGTAATTTGCCCACTCAGCATCTCAAAAGATCTTTTCAAATGGTGATCATCAATCAAAAATCTGGGCAATAAAGATTTCGATTAATTTTTTTTCTTTAGTTTTCTGATTTTTCCGTTGCTGATCATGTAGTTAAGGATCAGTACTCCGATCAAAGCGACGCCCCAGATCAAATCGCGATAGTAGTTGCTGATATTTTGGAACATATTCAACAGCGAAGATAGGACCTGAAGAACTACAACGGCAAGAGCTACGCCAGTCATCGAACCAAAACCACCGTTGGGATTAACGCCACCGAGCACGACAATCAGAATGCCAGTCATGGTGTAACTGGATCCGAAGTCAGCTTTAGCTGAATTGACACGGGCAAGACTGATCAGACCAGCAATGGAGGACAATATACCCGCAAGCATGTAAACCTTGATCAGGACAGCCTTGTTATTGATTCCGGCAAACTTTGAACTTTTTGCATTTGTACCGACCAAGTAGATACGAGTGCCGAATTTCGTCCGACTCATCATCACACTAAGTAGAATCGCAATTATGATGAATATAACAAATGCGATTGGAACAAAACCGAATATACGATAATTCCCGATCGTCGTGAATGGCCCCGGGATGCGGCTGATTGTTGTTCCACCTGAAATGACGACACTTATGCCCATGAACAACTGAAAAGTTCCAAGAGTCGCCAGCATCGCGGGGATATTAAAATGAGCGACAAGAATACCATTAAAAATGCCACATAATGCGCCAATCAGGATGCCTATTAGCATTGCTACTAGACTTACCATTAGTTGCTCAGACAAAGAAGCTTCTGGTGAAATGAATGTGCGCATATATATGCCAGCCACAATACCAGACATGTTGGCTATATACACTGTTGAGAGATCAATACCACCTGATATCATCGTAATACCAACAGCAAAGGCCATCAATCCATATTCAACCAATTGTTTCATAATTGACTCGATATTAGATGTACTGGGAAAGTTATGCGGTTTGAGGACTATAGCCACAATGACAATGGCGACTAGTGTCAAGAACAATCGTGTGATATTACTATCCTTTGGAAGTCTGATTAGTTTTGTTTTATTCGTGCTGATGTCAGCAGGCATCTTATTCATTTGCTTGTCACCTCTGCTTTGAGACTTTTCTTAACACTTCCGCTGCTCTTCCTGACCGAAATTGCTGTACCGACGATAATAATGAGGCCGGTGAAGACACGTTGCCAATAAACTGGAATGCCAAGTAGAATCAGGCTATTAGCAACCATGACAATTAAGAAGGTGCCAAGCAACGTACCTTTTAATGTGCCAACGCCGCCAGTGATCCTCGTGCCACCAAGAATAATTGCGGCAATGACAGTCATCTCAGCCCCTGAGAATTCATTTGGCAAAGCAAACTGAGTCATGCTTGAATAGGTCATACCTGCTATCGAGGCTACGACACCGTTCGCACAAAATACTCCGAATCGGATCATTTTTACATTGAAGCCAGCTCTTTCAGCTGAAACCTCATCGCCACCGATAGCATAGACTCCACGACCGACAATTGTGTAATTAAGAACAAGATAGGTGACGATATACAGTCCAACCAGAATTAGTATTGTCGACGGCAGTTGGGACCCAAGCCCCGAATCGGCATTTTTAACTGTCAAGATCGATGACTTGCCGAATTCAAGCATTGTCGACGGCAATTCCATTCGTCTTGCTTTCAAGACACCGAAAAGCACGCCGCTGAAAATAGCCGAGGTGCCCAAAGTTACAATCAGGGCTGGAAACTTATATTTAACTAAAATGAAGCCATTAAAGGCCCCCATCAGCAGACCGAATACACCCGCCAGGACATAGAGCCATATAACCGGACCTTTATAGCCAATATTCAAAGAAATTACGATAGTCGCATAACTGCTCAAAGCAGCGATCAACGGGAATGAAACATCCGGACCTGTACTAACAAAAGCAAGGAAAGCACAGATCGCATACATAGACGGAACGACCATTGATCGCATAAGATCTACGATGTTATTATTTGTGAAGAATTGTCCGGATCTAAACTGGATTAGCAAGCTGAGGGCAACGATGATTAGAAATACATAAAACTCAGTTTGTTTGGTGATTTTCTTGATCGAAAAGTGATTCATCTATTCTTATCTCCTAATCTGTTTTCATATGAATGCCTCAATGAGCGATTTCTCTGAAAGATCAGATCCACTTAGCTCACTGATGATACGCCCAGCGTGCATTACAAGAACCCTGTTGCAGGTGGATATCACTTCGGATGCGTCATTAGAGACAATGATGATCGCCATACCTGAAATGGCCAAATTCCGAAGCAAAGCATGGATGTCATATTTGGCACCTATGTCGACACCAACAGTAGGACCGTTGAGAATCATTATCCGAGGCGAATTGGAGAGCCAGCGTGAGACAACTACCTTTTGCTGATTGCCACCTGAAAGAGTTGAGGCTGGCAATTCATCATTTTCTGTTGTGATGTGGATTTCCTTGATCCATTTCAATGATTCGGAATCGATCTGCTGATCTTTTAGAAATCCAAGTTTGTTCGAAAAATCATTGAGCCTGGTTACCGTAATGTTGCGCTTTATTGACTGTGGCATAAACAGACCTTCAGTTAGGCGATCCTCAGGAACCAAGGCAATACCAAGCTTCTGAGCTTTCTTGACCGAGTTGATTTGCACGGTTTTCCCATCAACTTTAACTTCCCCAGATGTTGGCTTCAGCATACCAAATAGCGACAACGCCAATTCTGTCCGGCCCGATCCAAGTTGACCTGATATACCAAGGATCTCACCAGCACGTAGCTTGAAACTGACATCTTCAAATCCGGATGCCGACAAATGGCTGACTTCCATGATGACATCGCTCATTTGGGTATTGGCAGAGACATTAGTTTCCGCAAACTCACGTCCGGTCATATAGTAAGCGAATTTCTTCTCATTCATCTCCGAAACCGGACAGGAAATTACGTTTTCACCATTTTTCAAGATTGTTATGCTATCAGATATTTCAAAAACCTCATCTAATTTGTGGGACACAAAAAGGATGGTTACGCCATTTTTCTTCAGATTTTCGATTATTTTAAAGAGGTTATTTATCTCTTTTTTTGTCAAAGCAGTCGTTGGCTCGTCCATGATGACAAGCTTGGCATCATCAAGTAGCGCACGTGAAATGGCTATCAATTGTTTATCTGCCACTTTTAGAGTTTCAACTCGGGCGTCTAGATCAACTTCGAAGTTAATCTTTCTAACAGCTTTTTCAGCAATATCTCGAAATTCTTTTTTATTGACAAGTTTTTTCTTTTGTGAAATGACCTGATTCAGCGCCAAATTCTCTAAAACTGTTAGATTAGGGAAAATGGAAAAATCCTGGTAAATTACTTGGATACCGGCTTTAATCGCTTCAGAAGGGGTAATAGTTGGATAATTCTGCCCATCAATTTCGATATCACCATCATCGTGCGTATAGAATCCAGAGATGACTTTGATCAGGGTCGATTTGCCACAACCATTTTCGCCAGCGAGACAATGGATTTCCCCTTTTTTTATTTGCAAATCGACGCCTTTGAGTGCGTTGACACCCCCGAAGGACTTTTTAATATTTTTAACAGAAAGAATGTTATAATTCATTTTTTCTCGCCTTCTCATTTAATCGACCAATTACATTAAATTAAAATTAAGGCCGTCGCACATCCAGCACTTATTCCAATACTGAATGTGCGACATGCCTTTGATTTTTTGATTTGTTCTTTTCAAAAGACAGGTTTGAGAAATCAGTTATTTATTGATTTGAAATGCCGTTCGATTAGAAATTGTAATCAGCAATATTTTCTTTTGTGATCGTCAGATCGCCCGCACCGTTCAGTTTATTTGTGGTTCCTGCAACAAGCTTCATGTCAGTCCATCCTTCAGCGCCAAGGTTGACGCCATCGCCAACAGGTTCACCACGCAGAATTTTCACAGCAAGGTCACACATTGCATAGCCTGCAGCAGCCGGATCCCAGAGCTTGATTGCTCTAATTGAACCGCTTTCGATAGCAGCTTTGTTTTCATTCGGGGTACCGGTACAGACGATGGCAACTTTGTCAACAAGACCCAGTTCTTCAATCGCACGGGCGCAGCCAGGACCGTCAGTAGAAGCAGCACCAAGGATACCAACAAGATCAGGATTGGCCTTGAGCAGTTCTTTTGCACGTTCGTAGGCAACATCGCGGCTTTCTTCTGATTCAGCACCGGGGTTGGTGTCGTTCAAAAGCTTCATGTTCGGATATTTTTCTTTCTGATGAGCAATCGCTGCATTCATCCAGTCCATATGGGATGCGGATGTAGCATAACCAACCATAGTGGTATAAACACCTTTTTCACCCATTTCCTTGGCAAGAGCGTCCATCAGGGCTGCACCGAACTGGGTAGCAGTGAAAGCTTCGATATTGAACAGGGTGTTTTCCTGGGTTGAAGCTTCGTGGGTGACAACGACAACGCCCTTTTCCAGAGCAGCTTTGAGCGTCGGTTCGAGAGCAGCCGGGTCGATCGGCACGACGCAGATAGCATCGACGCCCTGAGCCAGAATGTCTTCAACAACCTGGACTTGGGAAGCAGCATCACCTGTAGTTGGGCCCTTTTGGAAGACATCGAGCTTGGATTCTTCTTTGAACTTCATGACGCCTTCTTCCATGCGTACAAACCAGGCAGCTGTACTGTCTTTAGTGACGACAGCGATTTTCCATTCATTTTCAGGCTTGCTGGATTTGTAGTTAGCAGGATCGAGCAGGTTGTCAGATTTAGCTGCCGTCGTTGCTGCCGTCGTTGCTGCCGTCGTTGCTGCCGTCGTTGCTGCCGTCGTTGCTGCTGTCGTTGCTGCACCTGGTGCTACTGTTGTAACGACTGGTGGTGCTGCTGTGCCACAAGCAGCGAGGCTGATTGACATCGTCATGGTGAGTACAAGTGCCATGATCTTCTTGATGTGTTTCATCTTCCTTCTCCTTTAATAAATAAATATAATTTGTTCACTGTTTTAGACACAGCGCCCCTTAAAGGGTTTGATAATTGGGAGACTCACTCCACATTACGATGACGCGCAACCATGTCCGCCTTACTGATCCCAAGCTCAATCCGGAGCATCATGACAAGGACATCAAACAAGATAAACAGGGTCTGTTCAAAAAGATTACCCATCAATTGCTCGGATTTTACAAAATCACCTGATGCTCTGTAAGCTTCGGCTGGTACTTTAGTGACCAGGTCGGCCATTCCTGCAATTACACCGTTGACTGAAGCAGTTACTAGCGCGATCGTTGCACCACTTTCCTTCGCCATACGTATTACATGATTGATATGGCCGGTATCGGCAGATCCTGAGGCACAAATCAGAAGATCTCCCTGGCCGATTGACGGAGTTGTGTCGTCCCAAATCCAGTAAGTCACCTTACCCAGATGCGACAAGCGCATTGCGAAGGATTTCGTCGCTAGTCCCTCACGGCCACCACCGATTAGGAAAACACGTGGTGCCTTCTTGATCAATTCGAGTAGACCACGTACTGACTCGTCTGTCATTTCTGCAAAAACAGCTTGAAGTTCATCCAGTACTAAATGGGATAATTCGTTGAATTTGTTTGATTCAGCCATTATTTCTCTCCTTTTCATATTCCTCAAGTAGTGCTAACCCTTCATCGTGTCTGCCTGCATATTTTGCAAATAACCATGCTTCAATCATTCGAATCGCTTTTGGTACATCCATCATCCAGGCTCCAGTGCAAAGAATATTTGCATTATTATGTTCTTTGCTCATAACTGCTGGGAAAATGTCATAACACAGAGCCGCCTTGACACCGATCACCTTATTTGCTGCCATAGCCATTCCCTGACCGGTACCGCAAAAAAGAAGTCCGTATTCATATTCTCCAGAAACCACTGCATCCGCGACTTTCTTTGCTATTGTTGAATACATACCTTCTTTTGATGAGTTGCAGCCTGCGTCAGTAATCTCATAATTATTTGCTTGCATGATTTTTAGAATTTCAGTTTTAAAATCATATGCTGCTACATCGCATCCAACTATTATTTTGTACTGTTGTTCCATATTTCCCCCTTATTGTTACCGCTTTCACAAATATTCTTAAACATCCATAAATAGGCGATTCTAAATAACTATTTTTAATGGTACCGTTTACATTGTAAACAAAATAAAACTTGCTATTTATTTTTTATCTCTGTCATTTCATACAAATATTCGCCCTTCGAACTTCTGAATTTTGAATCAAAATAGTTTGCTAAATAGATTTAATTATAAATGGAGCATTCACGAAGATGCTTTCAGCTGATTTATTTGGAAATGCAATTTTCTTGATAAGCAATTCCATTGCAGTCTTTCCAGCTATGTACGCATCACGTTCGACATAATTAAATTGGATATCTATTATGTCCATGATATTGATTTTATCGAAGCCAATGCAGGAGATATCATCAGGAATTTTTTCATTTCTTTCATACAGAGCTTTCAGAAATCCCATGCTTGTTGTGTTATTTGTTGCCAATACTGCAGTTGGTCGATCTTCCATTGCTAACATGATTTTAGCTTGTTCATAGGTCTTTTTAAATAAATAATCTCCGAGAAAATGGTAACGCTCATCAGGTGCAATCCCTGCATCTAGTAAAGCTTGCATATAACCTTGATGTCTCAAACGCGGCAATGATTTTTCATCAGAAGCATTTATAATCGCAATTTTCCTGTGACCAGCTTCAATGAATTTTTTGACAGCATCATACGCAGTCTGATAGTCATCAAAATAAACGCCATCAAGTCTCAGAAAATCAATCCTACGATCCAGGAGCACCACAGGAGCAACGATTTTCTTAAGACTCTTTTTAAAAAATGCACTATCCTCCTTGGAACTATAGTCAAATGCAGGTGTGTAAATTACCCCCCTTACTCGATGTTCTTTTAACATCTCAAGTGATTTTCTATCCTTTTCTGCATCGTCATCTGTATTGCAGAGAATCATAGCTAAATTATTATTGTTTATGACTTCAATTATCCCTTTAAGTGCCTCTCCGAAAAATGGATTGCTAATATCTGGAACGATCACACCAATCGTTATCGATTCCTGTCTGGAAAGACTCTTGGCGACAGCAGACGGGGAGTAATTTCTTTTTTCGATAATACCTTGAATGCGCTTGCGAGTTTCCGGGTCTACATTACACGCATCATTCAAAACACGAGACACTGTGGTTTTGGAAACATTGGCCTCTTGAGCAATATCCTTAATAGTAATATTTGTCATTCACTTAACCTTTCGTTATGGTACTGGTTCCATGAAACTAATATATCGCATTTATCAAACCATGTCAACAGACTTTTTGAATTTATTGTGATTACTGCTAACATTTGTCATCCTAAACAAAAATGGTTGTACATTATATACTGAATGCACAGTTTCTTTCACCCGTGTTTACAAATATGAATTGTCGAACTGAAACTAAATAAAAATCTGTGTTACCGGTTTCATCATCTTCATAGAATTTACAACAATTTTGCAGCTAAACCCTACCTACGAAAACTCCCGGCCAAATAGTAATAGCAATTAGTAGATCAAATTTATATTGAAGCCTCGTGATCGTGCGCTTGTCTTCGTCATCTCAGCCAAATCATTTTGACCATGGTTTGAGTCATTGATATGTCACCTTAAAGTGCCCCCTATTGTCAAGACACGAATTTCTGAATGATCCGAATATCTCCTTAATTATGCTGCTTGATGGTTTGTAAGGTGTTGGCAGAAAGCATCGGGCGTGAGTCCGCTCAGTGATGCATGTGGCCGGATGGTGTTGTAGATGTGGATGTAGTTGTTTACGCCGGCGATCATTTCCCTTGGCGTCGTGTATTCATTGATATAGAGGTCATCGTATTTCCATCTGCGAAAGAAACGTTCAGTTCGAATATTATCCAGAGCCTGCCCCTTGCCATCCATCGAGATCTGCACATGGCTGGCTTCCAGAAGGTCCAGGTAGGACTGATTGGTGAAATGCCTGCCCTGGTCGGAGTTGATGATCTCGGGTTTCCTGTTGCAAAGAGTTCGCCGCAGGCAGCGCAAGACGATTTCCTTCTCCAGGCTGTAGCTGATCTCGTAGTCCACAATCTGGCGTCTGTACCAGTCGATGATGACAAACAGGTACAGAAAGCTCTTCTTGAGCGGCACGTAGGTAATGTCGATTTCCCAGACCTGATCGACATGATCAATAACAAGATTTCGCAGCAGGTAAGCCCGAACATACTGGGCATGGTAGCGTTTACTGAGATTGGGGCCGGCAAACAGGGCGATGATGTCCATCAGCCAGTTCACATTGCCGCTTGACCGTTAAGTCCTTATTTTCGGGGGAAACGAGTGCGATACGGTCCGTCGGGGCCAAAGATTTCGTCAGATTTTTTTAAGCCAGTCACACTCGACGCTGAACTGACCAACCTTTTGCTGCAATATCGCGATTTTCTGTTCTTTTCTGAAATAATCACCTGGATTCCCAAACTAATGTAACGAGGGTGGAGTGACGCCCAAGTCAAGGTATAAACGGGTCTGGCGATTGGTCATTTCACCCTCGTTACATTAGTTTGGGAATCCAGGTGGAATACAAGCCGTTGTATCCAATTGCTGATATGTTTGGAATGGATTCGATTTAGAGGCGACGATTGTCTCGATAAATATCAAACTAAATCCGGCAGGGTATATTTCATCCAATTCAATTGCTGACATTTCTTTCTGACAACGGAAAGGAAATAACTCAGACAAATTTAAGTATTATAGATTTGATTCTTTAGGTGACACGTCATAATATTTTTCCAACTCTTTTAATGGCACGATTCCTTCAGTAGCATTATCTCCCATCAAAGACATCACGGCTGACGAAAGAGCAATCTTAATTGTTCGATCAAGCGAAAATTGATTATATATTCCATAAAGACATCCCGATGCAAAAGCATCGCCCGCACCAACACTACTTCTAATATATTTGGAATCAAGTTGTATGGAATTTTTGATTACTTTTTCTCCGTTACTGGACAATGCAACACAGCCTTCTCGTGAATGAATGATCGTCCATGTACTAACACCATAGTCAAACATTTTTCGACATATGGTTAGTGCATTTTCAATATTAAACTTATTATTCTCGTCTCTGACTGGTATTCCAGTTGTTTTTGATGCTTCATATTCGTTCATAATCGCATAATCACAATATTTAAGAGCGGGAACGACAACAGTACTAAACCTATCAGAATCTTCACTAACAACATCAATCGATGTCTTAAGTCCATATTTATTCTGAGCAATGAATAATAAATAGGCCAGTCTTGTTCCATAGTCCTTATCATAAGAATCTAATTTATCCAGTAATAATGCATAGCCTATATGAAACAATGATCCAGGATTAAAATCAAAGTCAAAATCACAAATATCCAGGAGGTCGTTCGCACCTCGATACTGAAAAAAGGTCCGTGTTTTGTCATACATTGAAACCATTGCCACCGTATAGGATGTTTCTCCTGACTTGATGACATTACCAGTATCTATATTAGGATACTTTTTCAATTCATCTGTGATGAATAAACCATCTGCATCATCTCCCAGCCGTCCAATAACTGAAATAGGGGTGCACGAATCAATCCTTGATAAACCTAAAGCACAATTACATACTAATCCACCAGTTTGAAGCGCTGTTTTTTTTATTGTTGAAAGAGTCGATTTCTCTGGATATTTTTCTATATAGTAATATTTATCCAGAATCATACTTCCCGCTAAGATTATTTCTCTATTCAGAACAGCACCTCCTTTCATATCTATTAATTTATGGTGTATCGATTAATCAACAATGCAACCTATGCTATATGACTGAATTACTGAACACTATTATCTGAAAGCATTTTCGACATATGCTCATAGAGCCCATCTGCATCATAACCATTCTTATGATACATAAATTCTGGAGTTGCGAGTGGTACATATTTTTCTTCGCATCCAAGAATATCGAATTGACAAGAAATTCCATTTAAAGCTAGCACTTTTGCAACTGCAGATCCAAGACCGTTATTCTTATTATGGTCCTGAGCACAAATAATTTTTCCTGTTTTTGTAGCAGACAAAATAGCATCAGCATCAATCGGTTTTATGCTTCCCATATCTACAACTTGCACATGTTTGCCTAAGTCTTTATATATTCTTTCAGCAGCTTCAAGTGCAAAAAAAGTTGTAACACCAGAAACAATAAATGCCCCATCTGATCCATCTCTGGCAAGAGTAGCTTTCCCAATAATAAATTCTTTGTCCTTTGAATAGATTTGTGGATATGGTGCACTACCCATTCTAATGTAAGTTGGTTTTTTAGCTTTATACGCTGCCAAAATTGCATTCTTGATGGACCAAGGATCACTTGGCTCTAATACGATCATGTTCTCAAAGCTTGAAACAATAGCGCAATCTTCAAGTCCACTATGTGTAGCACCCATGATGGCACCGCTATATCCACTATACGTCGCCAGAATGATTAACGGAAGATCACCATAACAGGCATCACTTCGAATTTGTTCACAACAACGCATCGTTGCAAAGCTTGAAAAAGTAATACATATTGGAATAAATCCTTCAAGAGCCAATCCGGCAGAAACGCTGATCATGTTCTGTTCCGCAATTCCCACATTCACCATTTGCTCAGGACAATCGTCGATGAGTTTTGTTAAGTTGAATTCTCGGGCAAGGTCAGCATTCACTAGAATTGCCTTATCGTTTTCTTGCAGGAATGAATATAAAAAATCACCTGCAATTTCTTTCATTATGCCTTTTTCGTTATTATTCATCTTTAGTATTACCCCATTTTTTAGCATATGCATCATTCAATTCCTGAATGGCTGTTTCTTTTTGTATATTAGTTACTTGTCCCATATGCCAATATCGGTTATTCTCCATGAAGCTCACACCAAATCCCTTGGTTGTGTTTGCTATAATAACTGTCGGAATATCTGTATCAGGAGGTGGCAGCGAATCAAGAGCTGAGAGTATATCTTCCATACTATTTCCGTCAATTTCTACTACATTCCATTCAAAAGCTCTGTATTTGGCTGCAAGATCACCCATAGGAAGACAGTCATCAGCATAGCCGTCAAACTGCATCTTGTTCCGATCAATGGCGCCAATAAGGTTTCCAAGTTTAAAGCTTTTTGCCGCCATAACGCCTTCCCATATACTGCCCTCGTTCTGTTCTCCATCACCCATAACGCAGTACACTCGACTTTCACTATTCCCTTTTTTCTTAAGAGCAAGAGCCATTCCAACAGCAAGAGGCAAACCATGACCCAATGATCCTGTTGAAACATCCACAAAAGGATTAATTAAGTTACAGGAATGCATGCCAAACCGACCAAAGTCCGTGGCATACTCCATATAGATATCCTCAAGATTATAGCAACCTATCGCAGCTTGATTAAATGATGTTACAGCAGATGCATGTCCTTTGCTGAGGACAAATCTATCACGTTTTTCCCAACGAGGATTTTGCACATCATATTTGATTTTCCACTGCCAAATTGCTGTCATAATATTACAAACAGATAAATCCCCTCCAATATGTATAGACTTTTGTTCGCACAATTCAAGAAGGTTAATTTTAATTTGTAAAGCCGCCTCTTCGAGATGCTTTACTACATGAACATCAACCATTTTGTCTCTCCTTATTCTAATTACGAATAATCTAAGTTTCTGATTACTCGTTCAATCCTGCCTGCGCAAATTTTTTACCGTATGTGATATAGATTTCTTTTTCCATTTCCTGAATTTTGTCATATGACATCCTTAAAAAATCGGGGTCTACTTCATCCCCACTTGCAGCAAATTCAAAATCAAGGAATGCATCCGCCATTTTGCAGGCCTTTGTTGGTGCGTTAAGAAATCCGCCTAAAGAAAGAACATTACAGTTGTTGATTGTCCTGCATAATTGTGCTGTAAAAATACTTTCAACAAGTCCGCAATAGACACCTGGATATTTGTTGGCTACGATATTGACACCCATGCCACTGCCACAGAAAACCATACCCCTGGGATATTCTTTCTCTGAAACTGCCTTTCCGACCTGTGAACCGACTAAATAATAATCAATCAGACCGTTTTCTGTAATATCCTTTATTGTGTAACCTCGTCTGACAAGATGAGCTTTTACCGCTTCTTTGATATCGTAGCCAAAGGGATCTGCACCGATGATAATGTTTTTTGCTGTTTTCATAATTAATCTCCTATCGTTTCATAAATTATTGATAATATGCTAAGTGGAAGAGACTTTTAATGTTCTGATATGATAATTGCTTTAGATAGACATTTAGTTATTTTTTATTGTTCGAGAGAACGTCAAATGTAATTGCATCCATCTCGAAACCAACAACGCCACTATTGATATTTAATTGAAAGTTTCATGACATCCTGAAAGCTCATCATTCCATCAATTGCATTGCTTTCTGAAAGATTAGCAGCCCCGCATGCTACCCCCAACTGCAAACACTTTTCCGGTGAAAAGTCGTGATATAAGCCGAAAAGCACACCAGCACAAAATGCATCGCCAGCTCCGACATTGCCCTTAATATAATTATTTGGTAAATGAAGTGAAGGTACGTATACAGTCATTTCCCGAGACACATAGTAAGCTCCTTCAGGCGCATGAACGACGATTGCAGCCTGTAAACCCATATTGACAATAGCCTGAGCTGCCTTTTTCATGTTTTCCATGTTTAGCTTTTGGCAAATTGGATCGCGGATTGTAATTTGACTCATTAATCCTGCTTCCAGTTCATTTATTACTATATAATCACAGTAAGGGATACACGTTGAGATTTTATTGATCAGGTTGGGATCGCTCCTAAAGCTCGCGAGATCTATACTTGTAATAATTCCTTTGCTATGAATAAGTGCCAACAAGGAAGCCAAAATTGTGCCAAACTCATCATCATCCGCCAACAGTTTGTCAAGTTGGTTAATATATCCAATATGAAATATTTTGATTCGATCTATGTTCTCCATAATCTTGCCTTTTATGTCATAAAACGATAACGTTTCATTGCTTGTTCCATTATAGAAAACGGTGCGTACTCCATTTTCCTTACATGTCATCACATCAGAAGCTGCTGTCGGACAGATATCTTCCTGTACAATTCCTATTACATCGACATTGTATTTCTCAAGTACAGAATTGACATAACTCCCATTCTGATCCCGGCCTATTTTTCCATATGCGTAAACCTGGAGATCTGGGTCAAGCTTCTTTAAGTCAATAGCAGTATTAGGAACGCATCCGCCAACAGATGAACTGACATTTAATATCTTCGCCAGTTCTCCTGTTTGGGGATAGCTGTCAATGATTTTTATAATATCAATGACAATTGTTCCCGCAATGGCAATTCCTTTATCCATACCTTGCCTCCTTTGCATCTGGTCTTATTAGAAAAGCTTTGCTTTTCCGGTAGAACCAAAGAGATCCATTTTTTGACGCACTAATTCTGTAGCCGCTTTCGTCGCTTCCGGAACAACGATAAAGGCCTCATAATCATTGGGCTGATCATTTAGTGTCTGATTGAGTCTGCGGAAAAAAGCGCGTTTCATATCCGTCGCCAGGTTGATTTTTGCAATACCATTTTGTGAAGCTTCCTGTATTTCACTCTCATCATTATCTGAACCGCCGTGCAGCACCAGCGGAATCTTTACCATATCCCTGATTGATTTAAGTCGGTCAATTTGTATACTGTGCTCTTTTGTTATGGGATAGATGCCATGAGATGTACCAATTGCAACAGCCAGACTATCAATATTTGTTCTTTGGACAAAATCGAGAGCCTGCTTCGGATCCGTATAGAGAATATCTTCCGTACCTCCTTCGCCGCTGCCAGCATTCGCGCCTATCGTACCCAGTTCCGCTTCAACGGCTACGCCTGCCATGTGAGCAACTTCTACGATCTGCTTCGTAATTCTTATGTTATCCTCATACTCTTCTCTCGAGGCATCAATCATTACAGAATTATAACCATTCTTGATTGCACGAATTACATCATACATATTTCCGCCATGATCGAGATGAAGTGCCATTGGAACACATGTGCGATTAATTGCATCACGTACATAAGAAACAAAAGCATCTCCTAAAAGTTCTATTTCTAATGGATGAATCTGAATAATTGCGGGAGAATTATTCGTTTCAGCCGCATCAATCACTACTTTTACAAATTCACTATTGGCCACGTTAAATGCACCCACTGCAAATTTGTTCTCATAAGCAACCTTCAATAATTCTGTCATATTGTAAAGCATAATCTAAATCCTCCTATACATTGTTCGTGATGTTTTTTCTTGATTATATTTGCTCAAATTAGCTCTGACAATCCTTGGTGGAAATGTTTCCTATCAGTCATCATCGGTCAAAAAATTGTCAATAATTTCTGCCTTTCCAGTCAACACCAGTCATGTTATAATAGAACCATAGTCGATTTATCATCTTCGGTTATGTCATAATTGATATCATGATTGATTTCGTTCATTTCCAATTTTCCTAAATATGTTAATGACACATTTAACTTAAGTGCCTTTGAAGGAGCTCATATGGAAGACAGAAAACAAAAAATGCTATTATTACTGAAAGAGAAAAAATATCTTTCGGTAGCCAATTTATGCAAAGATCTATACACAAGCGAATCTACAGTTCGAAGAGATTTGAACAAATTGGAAAAGCAAGGACTGGTACGCAGAACACGCGGAGGAGCCTTCTATGTCGAGGATATTCACCTGGAATGGCCATTACTCTATAAGAACAAGGAAAATATTGAAAGCAAGCGTTATATCGCTGATCTGGCGATTGATTTTATAGAAGACGGTCAGACTCTATTCATCGATTCCAGCAGCACTTGTCAGTTCTTTGCCAGGAGATTGTCCGAAAAGAAAGGTCTGACAATACTGACTAATGGAATCATAACCGCAAATCTGCTGTCAGAAGAAACAGATGCTGATGTATACTGCGCTTGCGGAAAGGTATACTCCAAACGTTCCAGCATCCACGGAAGTGAGACCTGCGACTATATCATGAAACATACGGCCGATATCGCTTTTGTATCCTGCCGTGGCCTCGATGCGGAAATCGGAGCTTCCGACTTTAGTGAAGAAGAAGCCATGGTAAAAAAATGTTTCAATAAGCGAGCTGGCAAGACCATACTCCTGTCGGACAGCAGTAAATTCGAAAAGCGTTTTTTCAATCAAACATTTGCCATCTCGGAAATTAATGTGATTATTTCTGACAAACCCTTTCCAAGCGAAATCGTGAATATCTGCAATCAATATAATGTGGAAATGGTCTGGTAGATTTTGAAGACGGGTTCAAAATAAGCAAACCCTTTAATAAAGTAGTAGTAATCAAAACGATAAATAATCAACTGCAGACATAAGATTTAGTAGTTTTGAATAGAGACACAAGCAAATATCGAGTCGAAGAAGTGTAAGCGTCCGATAATCGACGTCTTTAAAAATCAATCAAACTATGGGAATCTCTAAGGAATAACTTTATGAGTGTTTTCAAGTCTCTAAAAGACTATGAGAGTAAACACGAGAACTCATAAAGACTCTAAAAGTAGAGGGAGAACAGCCCATGGATATGCGAAGTGTACAGCATCAGGCGTTGGTCAACGAATGGAAGGAACGGATACTTACTCAACGAAATAGCGGGCAGAACGTCCGCCAATGGTGTGAGAACAATGGTGAAAAAGTAGGAAATTACTATTACTGGCTGAAAGTTATCCGCAATGAAGTGCTTATTACGACAAATCTTCCCGCAGCTTCCGCAAAGACGGCGGCCTTTGTTGAGTTGCCAGCCATGTCAAATGCAGTGCGACCGGAAAGCCGCGATCACGATATCTGCGCCGTTGTCCATCTGTCTGCGCTGAGACTTGAGATTCACAACGGAGCTTCGGCCGATACGCTGGCGTCAATACTTGCCCTTCTGAAACCCCTATGCTAGAACATATTCCAGAAGGTGCAAGAATCTATATTGCCTGCGGCTATACCGATTTACGCAAACAAATTGACGGTCTGGCAGCTATGGTTAAGGAAAGCTTTCAGTTGGATCCATTTCAGAATGCATTCTTTCTGTTCTGTGGCCGAAAGCGCGATCGCCTGAAAGCTTTGTATTGGGAGGGTGATGGATTTCTGCTGTTATCCTCATTAAATAATTATTCGAGCAGAAAGCAGAAACTCTTTAATTATCCTACTTTCTGCACATTTTTATTCGAATAATGATATTGGGGTATTATAGATGCATCAAATAAGAAAGGAT
>Ga0209125_1000503_pt1 | contig 49504 bp, 37 predicted proteins | sample BarGraIncub1131A_FD_184503 | JGI IMG/M metagenome (GOLD analysis project Ga0209125, IMG submission 184503) | Arctic peat soil microbial communities from Barrow, Alaska - Barrow Graham LP Incubations 11-31A (SPAdes) (version 2) | ecosystem: Environmental > Terrestrial > Soil > Wetlands > Peat... | reverse complement strand
GATGAGTATTGCTATAGGTTTAATCGCAGCAATATGAAGGAAGGAATTTTCGAAAATCTCATGAAACGAATGGTAACGAATCTGCCTTTTTCATACAAACAAATTATTGCTTAAATGCCTAATTCAATAGTTTTAAGTTCAACGGATTTATCGGTTTATTGGTTTAGCCTCAATAGCCGTAGCCTTCAGGCTACGGTATAAATGTTTATAGAACAAGGGCTTTAGCCCTCAATGATTATCCATTAGGGCTAAAGCCCAACGCAAACATCAATCTATCCAACGGCATAAATGCCGTTGCTAATGAAAGAACACCAAATAACCGATAGTTCCTAACTTCAATTCAGTTTTTGCTTCTTCGGGTATAAACGGTATGGAGCAATTCGTGCGATTTATGGCCGAGCGGTGCACCAAGGAAATCATTGTAGAGCATCATTACATCCTGATTTTCGTGCGATTTACGTACTAACTTGCCTTCGTCTTCGCGGTAAATAGCGTTAAGCCGCATGGTTCTTATTGCATCATTCACAGGTCGTGGTTGTCCGCCACCGCTGATACATCCTCCGGGGCAGCCCATTATCTCAATAAAATGGTACGGACTTGTTCCTTTTTTTATTTCGTCGAGCAACATGGCCGCTCCTTTTAATCCACTGGTAACGGCAACTTTCACGGTTACTCCGTCCAAAAAGCTAAATGCTTCCAAAGGATTTTCGATTTTCAAACCGGCAGTTTTAATTCTGTCTAAACCTTCGAGTGGTGCAATGTGAAGATTATCAGCCGGAAGTTCACGTCCGGTAACCAGTTCATAAACCGTGCGCAAGGCAGCTTCCATCACTCCGCCTGTTGTTCCGAATATATCAGCAGCTCCGGTTGAAAGCCCCAGCGGACTGTCAAATTCGCCGTCGGGTAAATTCTTGAAGTCGATTCCCGCATCTTTAATCATTCGCCCCAATTCGCGGGTTGTGATCACAGCATCAACATCGGCCAGACCATTGTTAAACATTTCAGGACGAGTAATTTCAAATTTCTTGGCGGTGCAAGGCATTACCGAAACCATATAAATGCTGGCAGGATCAATATTCATTTTTTCAGCAAAATAGGTTTTGGCCAAAGCGCCAAGCATCATGTGTGGCGATTTGCAACTCGACAGGTGAGCCAATTGATCAGGATAACGGTGTTCCATAAACTTTATCCAGCCCGGACTACAACTTGTAATCATAGGTAAAACAGCATTTTTTTCAGGGGCGGTGAATGCATTTTGTACCCTTCCAAGAAATTCCGAACCTTCTTCCATAATCGTGAGATCGGCTCCGAAATTGGTGTCAAAAACATAGTCGAACCCTAATTCGTGCAATGCCGAAGCCATTTTTCCGGTCACCAATGTGCCAGGCTCATAGCCAAACACTTCGCCAAGCGCTGCCCGAACAGCCGGGGCAGTCTGAACGATCACCGTTTTCTTTTTATCGTACAATGCATCCCAGACGATTGCCGTCGAATCTTTCTCTTTCAGGGCTCCAACAGGACATACCAACACGCACTGTCCGCAATTGGTACAAACCGATTCACCCAGAAGTTCGTCTTCCGAAGGACCTATGAAAGTGGAGAAACCACGATGGTGCGGATTCATCAGTCCAACTCCCTGAATATCGTTGCAAACCGTCACACATCGACGGCAAAGAATACATTTTGAACTGTCGCGGACGATGGAAGGACTTGAGCTGTCAACCACATCTTTCGACTTAGCGCCTTCGTACCTGAATTCACTGATTTGAATCAGATTTCCCAAATCCTGCAATTCGCAATTTTGGTTTCGCCAGCAACTGAGGCACTCCTTTGGGTGATCAGAAAGCATCAGTTCGTAAATCACCTTCCTGACATTCCGCACCCGTTCCGAATTGGTATGGACTTTCATCCCTTCCTTCACCTCGGTAACACACGATGCCATCAGTGTTTTTCCACCTTCTACTTCAACCACGCAAATCCGGCAAGAACCAATCTGGTGGACGTTTTCCATGTAACAGAAGTGAGGAATTAAAATATTGTGCTGTTTGGCAGCTTCAAAAATGGTAGTTCCTTCTTCAACCTGAATGACTTTATTATTGATTGTAATATTTATCATGGCAATTTAATTTTCAGCAGTTTAACGTCTTGAACATTGTAAACATCTCATCGCTTCGGCAATGGCATTCAGTTTATGAAAACCAAGTGGAACTTCATCAAAGTTACCCTTCCGTTGTTCCAGATCGAGGTACCGCATTTGAAGTCGCTCATGTTCAACCGCATTTCCTTCTTCCGGACCTCTGGTTGGAAGTTCGATCGGCTCGCCAATGTTTAAAATACCTTTTCCTCCAAGGTATTTGTCAATCGATTTTGCCGCATTCTTTCCATCTGCAATGGCTGTGATTACAACGTCCGAGCCACGTGCAACATCTCCTCCCGCAAAAACACCAGGTTGCGTAGTCATTTGCGTATCAGGATCGACAATAAACGTTCCCCAATCGGTAATGCCAACGTCAGCTTTTGTTATAAATGGGAAATCGGAGTACTGGCTTACCGCTGGAATTGCCAGATCGATATCCATCCTGAAAGTGGAATCAGGAACAACAATTGGTACCCGCCGGCCATCTTTCCCAAAACTGCCGGGTTTCATTTTAACACATTCAATACGCGTGACAGACCCATTTCCCAGAAAACGGACAGGAGCAACCAATTCGTGCAGGATTACCCCTTCGTCAATGGCATCCTGAATTTCCCGCTTATCTGCCGGCATTTCTTCTCTGGTTCTCCGGTAAAGCAGGTGCACCTTTTGAGCCCCAAGGCGAAGAGCTGACCGGGCTGCATCTATTGCGGTGCTTCCACCACCAATCACGGCCACAATTCCTTTTACTTCCACATCTTTTTTTAGATTAATGTCTCTGAGGAAGTCGAGTCCGTGGTAAACACCATTTTTCTCCTCGCCTTCGATCCCTATTTTTCGTGAAAGCTGAGTTCCAGTGGCGATGTAAACTGCATTGTATTCCGACTTTAACTCATTAAAAGTGACATCAGTCCCAATTTTTGTATTATAGATGACATTAATTCCAGCCCGTGTGATAGAGTCAATTTCCTTGCTTAATTCCTCCTTTGGCAACCTGTATTCAGGTATTCCGTAAGCCAGAATTCCGCCGGCAACATTTTTCTCTTCATAAATATCAACTGTATAACCAAGCCGAGCCAGGTAATAACCGCAAGTCAATCCCGACGGACCGGCACCGATAATTCCCACCGACTTTCCGTTTTTCTGAAAAATAAGACTCATAAATGGCTCTCCGGAATTCAATACATAATCGGCTGCATAACGTTTCAGATCTGCAATAGCAATTGGTTCGTCGAGTTGGGCGCGGCGGCATTTGCTTTCGCATGGATGTGTACAAACCCTTCCGCAGATGGATGGAAACGGATTTTCCTGACGGATCAAATTATAGGCATCGCGAACCCGCCCGGCAGCAATAAGCGCAATGTATCCGGGAACATTTACGCCTGCAGGACAGGCATTCTGACACGGCGACAGGAAAAGATCGCTGCAAACTCCGGCGCGACAGTATTTATGCCTGATATGCTCATCGTATTCGTGCCTGAAATATTTAATTGTACTGAGAACCGGGTTGGGAGCAGTTTGTCCCAAGCCACAAATCGCAGATTCTTTGATCGAATTACCTAGTTCTATCAATATTTCTACATCTCCTTCCTTTCCTTCGCCACGGGTGATTCGTTCGAGAATTTCGAGCATTCGTTTCGTTCCGATGCGACAGGGAATACATTTTCCACATGACTCATCCTGAACAAAATCCATAAAAAAACGAGCCATGTCAACCATGCAGGTATCTTCGTCGGCACAAACCAAACCTCCAGAACCCATAATGGCACCATGCTGAATCAATGAATCATAGTCAATTGGCGTATTAAGGTGTCCGGCAGTGAGACAACCGCCAGATGGGCCTCCGGTTTGAGCCACTTTGAAAGTTTTTCCACTGGGAATTCCACCACCGACTTCGTAAATAATTTCGCCCAAAGTAACTCCCATTGGCACTTCAATCAGTCCTTTGTGAACGATATTGCCGGCAAGGGCGAAAACCTTTGTTCCTGCACTTTTCTCAGTTCCGATGGATGAAAACCATTTGGAACCATTTAAAATGATGGGTGCAATATTTCCAAACGTTTCGACATTGTTTATTACTGTAGGTTTACCAAACAGACCGCTTTGCACGGGAAACGGCGGTTTTTGGCGCGGTTCGCCTCGTTTCCCTTCCACTGAATCCATTAGTGCGGTTTCTTCACCACAAACAAAAGCACCGGCGCCGATCCTGATTTCAATGTCAAAATTGAAGTTACTTCCCAGAATATTGTTTCCCAAAAGACCGATTTCCTGAGCTGCTTTGATTGCCATGGTCAAGCGCTCAACGGCAATCGGATATTCAGCCCTGATATATACTATTCCTTTGGAGGCACCGATGGCATAACCACCGATCAACATTCCTTCAATCACAATATGTGCATCGCCTTCGAGTAAACTTCGGTCCATAAAAGCGCCCGGATCACCTTCGTCGGCATTGCAGATGAGGTATTTCTGATCGCTTTGTGCAGCATTTGCCATTGCCCATTTGAAGCCAGTCGGGAAACCACCGCCACCACGGCCGCGTAGCCCCGATTTTTTAATTTCGTCGATCACTTCAAGAGCAGTCATTGAATTGAGAACTTTCCCAATGGCAAAATAGCCATCATGAGCAATATATTCATTGATAGAGGCATAGTCTATGGTTCCGCAATTCCGTAAGACAATTTTTTTCTGATGTTTGAAAAATGGGATATTGTTTAAATCGGGAATAATCTCGCCAGTATCAGGATCTTTATAACAGAATTTCTCGGCGATTCTCCCTTTTTTGATATGTTCGTTTACAATGCTGGCAGCGCTTGCAGGGTTAAGATTACAATACAACGTATTACCCGGATTGATAATTAAAGTAGGCCCAAGTGTACATGCCCCCATACATCCGGTCAATTTTATTTTGACTTTTGACTGAAGCTTTGTGTGCTCCAAGGCTTGGATGAAAGCCTCTTTAACCTCTTTACAATCAGAGGATATACAACCAGCAGCGTAGCAAATATGAGCGATGAACTGAAATTCTTTCTCTTTGTTCAGAAAATCGTTCTTTATCGCGTCAAGATCATTAAGACCATTGATTTTCATAATACATACAATTAAGATTAAAAAAAAAATGTCCCTATTTCAGCATTCCAAGAATTCGCTGAATCTTATTGGGATTCACCTGTTTGTAAACTTTGTTATTAATTGTCATGGCAGGTGCAAGTCCACATGCTCCGATGCAGCGCATGACAGAAAGGGAGAATATCTTGTCTTCGGTAGTGGCGCCAACATCAATGCCCAATACCGATTTTAGTTTGCTCAGAACGTCCTTGCCTCCACGCACGTAACAGGCTGTTCCCAAACATACAGAAACTGTATATTTTCCTTTGGGTTGGGTTGAAAAGAATGAATAGAAGGTTAAAACACTGTTGACTTTCGAAACCGATAGATCCATTTGATCGGCAATAAAATGCTGTACTTTAGCCGGAACGTAACCAAATATGGCTTGCGCCATGTGTAGAATCTGAATCAGGTTACTCTCTTTACGGTCGTAATCGACGATGACATCTTTAAGAAGGGCATATTTCTCTGCCTCAGTCATTGTCTGAACATTGCAAACTTCATCTTGTGTAATCATTTTCTGTACTCCTTGTTTAGATTATCAGAATATTGTTAGGAAACGAATGGTCTGCTGAAATACTTTGAACTTTTTATCTATATGATCTAATCCTCAAATATAATTGATATATTTCAATAAAAAAGCTGATAAATAACCATATCGCAACTTTTTTTTGAATTCTTATTAATGGTTATCCCTTTCGGTCAAGTAACCATATAAATTTTACATGTGCTTAATAATGAGTAATATACTAAATATTTTCAGAAATTATTAATCCCCTTACGGGGAAACGTTCCCCTGATGTATTGTTTTCTATTGATATGGATTCCCTACGGGAAAATAGCTCATGACATAAATCCACTACAAAATTCCCCGTTAGGGGATGTATATCAATAGAATAATATTCAAATGCAACAAATTCCCCATTAGGGGACGAATATCAATTATTGATTTTATGAAAGCTAACAGTAATTATAAATAATTTTATAAGTGTCACATTATAAGTTTATTACATAATTTGCATGACCAAAGGGGATAAGCAATTTCTTATTAAGGGTTAAATGATGCCTTCCTTTTTGTAAAATGCTTTGAATCACCATAATCGTCGTACGCAATTTCTTCGCCAACCATTTTAACCTTGTTTGCGAGGCAGTCGATACATTCGTCTGCCTCTTCATCTATGCATGGTTTGTTTTCATACAAAAGATAATGACTTTTGTATTTCTCCGGGGTCAGGTTAGGCATTAGCACATTTGCTCCGGCTTTCAGCCCTATTTCTCGTCCAAAAGGAACGATTGATTGAAGCGCTGTTGTTGATGCTATGTTTATTGATGGCATCAGTATTCTTAAAACAGCAATCATGCGAATGGATAGGTTGAAACGATCCATGATTGGCATCAGCAAATCTTTGTGATTGTACAATGGAGTATCAGTATGTTCAATATATGGTCCCATACCAACCATGTCAATATCCATTTGCCTGATGAATAATAAGTCATCAGCCAGATTTTCAATGGTTTGAAAAGGTAAGCCAATCATCACACCAGTGCCAGTCTGATAACCTGTTTTCTGAATATTTTCAAGACATTTCAAACGGGTTTTGTAATTATGCAGCTCATTATCAGGATGGATTTTCCTGTATAGTTCTTCGCTGGAGGTTTCAATTCTTAATAAATATCGTTGAGCTCCGGCATCAAACCATTCCTGATAGGTTTCCAATGATTGCTCGCCAAGAGATAACGTGATGCGAAATTCAGCGTTTGTTGCTTTTTTAATTTTGATTAAAAGTCCGGTTATCCTTTTTGTAAAATCAGCGTTTTGAATTTCTCCGGATTGGAGGACAATTCCGGTAAATTGATTCTTTTGGGCCAATTCAACTACCTGTATGATTTCTTCATCAGTAAGAGAATACTTTGTAACCTTATGATTTCCGCTTCGAATGCCACAATAAAGGCAGTTTTTTTGACATTGATTTGAAAACTCAATCAAGCCACGCAGATAAGCGTTTGTCCCGATAGTAGTTTCTTTTATTGAATATGCTTTTCTAATCAAATAATCATGTTCGCCTTTATCTGTAATCGAAAGCAAGCGAACAATATTCTGTTTGGATAGTTCATGCTTATCTAATATTTCGCTTACGGAGTTCATTCGTTATTGATAAAAGGAGCCACAGCCCTGTCGAATATCCCATTTATATAGGCAATTGTTAATCCGTAGTTGGAAACCGGAACGCCTGCATCGATGGCACCAGCCAAGCGGCTGAAAACTTGTTTCCGGGTAACCATGCAGCCACCGCATTGAATGACCATTGCGTAATCAGTGATCGGATTTTTGATTTCATTTAAACCTGCAACTACATCGAATTCCAATTGTTTTTGAGTAAATGCTCTCAGCCAATGTGGAATTTTAAACCTTCCAATATCTTCACAACTAACCTGATGCGTACACGATTCAAGAATTAAAATTTTGTCGCCGTCTTTCAGATTGGCAATTTTTTTTGTTCCCTTAACATATTCGTCAAACGGTCCGCGCATGTTGGCATAAGCTACGCTAAACCCGGTTAACGGAATTTCAGGAGGAATAATTTTATTTACAAATCCAAATGCCTGACTGTCGGTAATAACCAATCTTGGCTTGATGCCAGTGTTTTGAAGGAATAATTCGGCTTCGGTTTCTTTCACAACAATGTTAATGGCATCATTGTCAAGCACATCACGAATTGCCATCACCTGAGGTAAGATCATTCTTCCATCAGGAGCTTCTGAATCAACTGGCGTGATGAGCATTACAATATCACCACGCTTGATGATTCCTTTTAACAAGGATGAATTTTGATAAGCTGTTTCGGGAATTGTATTTTTAAGCGTTTCAATAATTACTTCGATATTGATATTCGTTTTTGTGCTAAACTCGACAATGGGCGCATTGGTGGTTTGTTGAATCAGTTTGATTGTTTCATTCAGCAAAGGCTCAATGTCGGCCTTGTTGTGGATGATTAAATAGTTGATATTAAATTGATTGAATTTTCGAATCAGCATTTCTTCAAACTCGCCAAATGTATTGTTTGCGATCAGTAAAATGGCACAGTCGATTTGTTTGATGACATCCAATGTTTTTGCAATCCTTTTCTCGCCGAGTTCTCCTGCGTCGTCAATACCAGCAGTATCAACAATGATTGCAGGCCCGATTCCGAATATTTCCATCGATTTTTTGACAGGGTCGGTCGTCGTACCGGCTATTTCAGAAACAATAGCCACATCAAGCCTTGTGAGGGCATTGATCAGTGAACTTTTGCCAAAATTCCTTCGACCAAAAATTCCAATATGCGGTTTTAAATCCCTTCCTTTCATATTAGTTTGAATTTAAGAATACAAATCCCGTTTCCCGGCTTTTATTTGTTCAATTTTTTCACTGATTGATGCTTTTGTTATCTCATCATCCATTTTCCCGATATTTCCATTTATCGCTTCCCATCCTTTATTTGCAGTATTTTCGGGTGCATAATCAACAAGGTATTCTGCTAGCGTAAGAATGGCATTGGGTGTGCAATAGCGTTTAATAAAGCCGGGAACAGAAAACTCCATGAAATGCTCACCCGTTCTGCCAAGCCGGTAACACGCGGTACAAAACGAGGGAATCATATCCTGTTCAAGCAATTCATCAATTATTTCATTCAATGATCGGTCGTCGTTTATGCGGAATTGCCCTCTGTTCAGGTCTTTTTCAGGATTGGCATTTTCCGAATAACTGCCAAGCTCTATTTTTGTGCCCCCATCAATTTGCGAAACACCAAATTGAATTATTTCATCTCTAAGCGAAGCTGGTTCTCTGGCAGTCAGAATCATTCCTGTATATGGAACAGCAAGCCGCAAAATGGCCACAAGCCTTGTGAAATCCTCATCACCAACAAAATATTGAGTCTTTATATCCATTCCTGACGAGTCCTTGACTCTTGGAAAAGAGATTGTATGCGGACCAACATTGTAACAAGCTTCCAGATGATTGACGTGGCGAACCAAACTAAGAACTTCGTATCTCCAATCATACAAGCCAAACAAAACACCGATTCCAACATCGTCTATTCCACCTTCCTGCGCCCTGTCTAATGCCGTAAGTCTGTAGTCATAGTCTGCTTTTTTACCCCGTAAATGATATGTTTTATAAGCCTCTGGATGATATGTTTCCTGAAAAACCTGGTAAGTTCCGATTCCGGATTCTTTCACAATTTTAAATCCTTCAACATCGAGAGGAGCCGCATTGATGTTAACTCTCCTGATTTCGCCGTTTCCTTTTTTTACGTTGTAAGCGATTTTTACTGTGTGAGCAATAAATTCAGGGCTATATTCGGCATGTTCGCCATAAACAAGGATTAATCGCTTCTGTCCTTCGTCTTCCAGTGATTCAATTTCCTTCACAATCTCCTCATCCGAAAGGGTTTTTCGTATGGCATCTGCATTGCTTGTTCTGAAACCGCAATAAGTACAATCGTTTGAGCATTTATTGCCAATGTAAAGCGGTGCGAATAAAACAATCCGGTTTCCATAGACAGTACGTTTAAGCGTTTTTGCACCTTGTTTGATTTCCTCGATCAATTCCGGGCTGTCAGCATTTACCAGACAAGCAACTTCTTCGAGATTCAGCCGTTGTTTTGCAAGCGATTTGGCTATTATTTCACGGATTCTTTCTTCCGAGGATTTAGTATTGTTAATATAATTCCATATTTCTTCAGGATCGATGAATGGTTTCATCGGTTCATCTGCGATGGAATATTTTTCAGGAGTAAATATCATTATCATAATTTTTTATACTTCTGTTTGTGCATTTGGTATGAAGCATTCTTAGAACTAAATATGTTAATATGTGGAACGTTTTAGAACTTTGCCCAAAAATACAACAACCAAATTGTATTCAATCTAATTGCACACTAAGAATTGCGTTTTTTGAAAAATAAAAAATCCTCCATAGTTTTATTAAAACAATGGAGGATTTGAATTCTTGTTTGGTGCCCGGTTAAAAACAACAAGAATAATGTCGCTACTATGTAGCTTTATTGGCTTTTATAATTTGTTGGCTACCATACTATCGCGACTCTGTCGCTTTTGTGAAAGCTGCGTAGCAGCGATAATACGGTAGAAAATTAGAGAACATCAAAACTAAGCCCCAGGGGCGACATATAGGAATAAGAATTGCCATTATTGGGTTGTGCGATATTAAAGATTTTTTTACCGGACACCAATGATTTTTTTGATTGCTGAGTCTGAATACTAACTATTTTTTACACATTTTTCTTAATCGAATAAGCCATCAAAGCCTCGCCATGCCTGATGTACAGCATTCCATTGTGAATAACCGGATGGGTAAAGAATTCTTTGGTTCCTTTGGTTACCTTGAAGGTACTGACCAATTGCATGCCTTCAGGTTTTGGATTGACCAGGTTCACTTCGCCTTTTTCGGTATAAACATATAACATGTCATCGGCGGCAATGGTACTTCCACGGTGCATACTAATCGAGTCAGTAACATGGCCTGTTTTCATATCCAGCGCTTTCAGATACATCTGGCGGTGAGCTGTACCATAGATTTTATTTCCAATCCTGACCACACCGCCCATAATATTGTCGAACCATGGATTTCGCCAATCTTCCGTAATTTTTGATCCATCTTCAGATAAAGTCAGTTTTACGGTTTTGTTACCATCACCTTCAGTGTAAATTAAGTCATTCCCGTCTATAACCGGAATATTGCCATGCAGATTTCCGGCTGTATCCTGTGGGTTTGTCCACAAAAGTTCGCCTGTTTGTCCGTCCAATCCAAGAAAACAATCTTCAAAAAAAGTGAGCAATAAATCACGTGTACCTCTTTTTACTACAATTGGTGAATTATAAGCTTCCAGTTGTTCCACAGCCTTTTGTGCCCATACTGTTTTGCCTGTGAAACGGTTGAGAGCCATCACATTATTTACAGGTCCTCCGGGTTGACAATACACTAAATCGCCGTTAACGAGCAGAGATTCAGAATATCCGAACATGTTGTTTGTTCCTTGCAGATCGGAAACCATATTGAGCGACCATTTTTTTGTGCCGGTTTTTTTATCCATACAAGCGATGTCGCCTTTTCCGGAGCTGACGTAAACCAGATTTCCAACAACAGTTGGTGTAGATCGCGAGCCGGGGAAATTCTTAACCCATTCCTGTCCGAAAGCAGTTTTCCAAAGCAATTTTCCATCGAGTGAATAAGAAAATAAGTACGCCGTACTATCAATTTCTCCATTTATAAATAATTGATCGTCAGTTAGTACAGGCGATCCATAACCATGACCAGTAGAGTTAATTGCCCAAAGTAATTTGGGACCTTCAGCAGGCCATTCAGTCAGTAAACCTGTTTCATTGTAAACTCCGCTACGGTTTGGGCCGCGCCATTCGCTCACTGTTTCTTTCTCAACCTTTTTTGAACAGGAAAAAAGCAAAACGGACGCAAGGATGATTAAAGGATATTTCATTAGTTTTTGTGATTGATTGTGTTTATAAAATCAAAAGTATGAGGTTTTGCCAGATAATTATAATAGAAGGCAATCTTATGTTGTCAAAAAATAGATCTGATTATTTTCCGGCATCAAAAATATCTAAATTATAGAAGAGAGGTTGATTATCATAAATAATACAATATTATCATCATTTATCGGCCAAATGAATAAGTTTTTTAATTTTTCATGAAGGTATTTTCATATTCATTATAGGATTTGTTTCTTTTTTTTAACTTCGACAAGAATTGATCTTCAATATGATATTGCGTAATAAAAACTAAATTTTTCAGTACAAATAGGAAAAAAAACTGTGTGAAAATCATGTTTTTTTGAATTTTGAACTAATTAAGTAATAGAAACTATATAATGTCGTATTTTATAAATAACTCACCCCGAAGTCCGCAGGCGGCCTTCCCCCCTCTCTTCATGAAGAGAGGGGCAAAGCATCGCAGATGCGACGGGGTGAGTCAAGATATAAGTCCAATGAAAATGCGACATTGTTTCATTCTTATTACTTATTATGGGTTTCGGATGTTTTGCCAAAATTTTGGTGAAAATAAAATGATGAAATATTTTATTAATATTTAGAAGGATGGGAAGAGGAAAAGTATATAAAATATTATTTTATTTGTTGTTTTCACTTATATTAACCGTCAATTCTTACGGTCAATCCAACTCGATCGAATTCGACCATTATTCTACAAGCGAGGGTCTGTCAAATGGCTATATCAATACAATTTTGCAGGATAGCAAGGGCTTTATCTGGATTGGGACTGCCAATGGCTTAAACCGTTTTGACGGGATCTCTTTTAAATCCTATTATATTAACCTTAAAGATAGTACCACTATTCCAGGGAATGGGGTATCATCTTTGACTGAAGATTCGCTTGGAAATATTTGGGTAATGACCAACAGTGATCTTTGTGTGTATGATAGAAAATTAGATTGTTTTTCGCGGAAGAAAATTAGTACTGCAGGTAAAAGAATTGATAATCTAAATATAATTACCAGTTTTAAAGATAGTAAGGGCTACCTATGGCTTGCTACCTATAGTGGAATTTTTAGGTTTAAGTTAAATCGCAATCCGCTCATTTCAAGTAATGTTATTGAAGCTGAATCATACTTGCTTAAAGAAGATGATCTGGATAAAGTCAATATAAACGTTGTCTTTTCATTCATTGAAGATGAAAATGGCCGTGTTTGGACAACAAGTTACAGCAACAAACTCTTTTATTATGACCGCCAACTAAATAGCTTCATTCCGCAACCAATCAACCATCCTGATGCAAAAAGTTTCAGCAACAATGGAAAAGTAATATTAAAGGATAGAGATGGAGACATTTTTGTCACTATTGAACATGTGGGATTATTGATGTGGGACAGAAAAAACAATAAATATAATTTATATAAACCTAACGGAAAGAACACCGGTCCTAATGGTGATATGTTATTTACCATTGCTGAAAATAAAGATGGAATGATATGGATTGGTGACAGAAATGATGGAGGCATAAGCATTTTCAATAAAAAAACAGGAAAATTTTCCTATGTCCAATCCGATGAATCAAATCCATATTCGCTCAATTCGAATAAAATAAATTGTATTTACTGTGACAGAACTGGGTCAATATGGATAGGTACAATTATGGGGATTAGTAAATACAGTCCCAATAAAATAAAATTTAATCGTTTCTATGCCAATTCAAAACGTACTGATCAACTTAGCTTTAATAACGTGCTTTGTTTTGATGAGAGCAAAAATGGCAATATCTGGATTGGTACTGATGGCGGAGGTTTAAATAAATTCAATCGGGGAACAGGCAATTTCACCCACTACTTACATGATCCTTCCAATCCGAATTCCATTAGCAGCAATGCTATTATTTCTGTTTGTGAAGATCATGAAGGAACTCTGTGGCTGGGCACCTTTAATGGTGGACTTGGCAAGATGAAAGACAACAAATTTTCCGCATATCTTACTGATCCTACAAATCCTTATTCCATAGCACAAAATCATGTATGGGACGTATTTGAAGACAGCAAAAATAATTTGTGGGTAGCTACATTGACTTATGGCCTTGAACTTTTTGACCGGAAAACAAACAGGTTTTATCAATATTTGAATAGAGCTGGCGATTCGACCAGTATATGCAGCAATGGCCTGATTCAATTTTTCGAAGACAGTAAGCATCAGTTTTATATAACTTCCTATACTGGAGTAAGTTCGATTGACCTGAATGCCATCGATTTTTCAAAAACGCCTCCCGATATTAAATTCAAGAATCTGCTCCACGATGAAAACAAGAATAGCATAAGTAACAATAGTGTGTTTTGTGTTGCTGAAGATAAAGACAAAAATTTGTGGTTCGGGACCATGGCTACAGGCATGGATAAGCTAGAAAGGGCTACCGGGAAATTTACCAATTATTCCACCAAAGATGGATTACCTGGAAATTCCGTGAGTTCTATTTTGTTTGACGATAATAATGATCTGTGGATTGCAACGGATAAAGGGCTGGCAAAGTTTAACCCGAAAACCAAGTCCATCCACATTTTTGATAGTTTCGATGGGCTTCAAAATAAAAATTTTAGTGGCAGGGCGATACAAACCAGTGATGGTGAAATGTATTTTAGTGGTACAGAGGGCTTTAACTCTTTTTATCCGGAAAAAATCAGTTATAATAAATCTTTGCCTACCGTGGTTATAACTGATCTGAAAATTTTTAACCAATCGGTAAAAGTAGAAGAGAAAGTGAATGGCCGGATAATTTTAGCCAATAACATTTCAGAAACCAGTGAACTGGTGCTGACTTATCGTGAAAACTACTTTTCATTCGAGTTTATTGCCCTTGATTTTACAGCTCCTGAAAAGAACAATTATGCTTACATGATGGAAGGTTTTGACCAGGGATGGATTCAGTGCGGCACCAAACACGAAGCCAATTACACCAATCTTGATCCGGGCGAATATGCTTTTAGAGTAAAAGCATCAAATAACGATGGGGTCTGGAATGAAGAAGGGACTGTTATTAAGGTTATTATACTACCACCATGGTGGAAAACATGGTGGTTCAGGCTAATTGTGGTCTTTTCGTTCATTTCAATACTTGCGTATATTGTTTTCGCACGTATCCAACATTTTAAAAAGCAGAAAGTATTGCTTGAAAGATTGGTAGCAATTAAAATTATGGAATTGCAGAAAATGAATACAATGTTATTGAAACAGACCGAAGAACTTAATCAGACAAATACCATTCTGGAAGAACGTCAGGAACAGATAGAACAACAAAGTGAAGAATTGTTGGCGCAAAAAGAATCGGTTGACATTATGAACCGTGAATTGCATGATCTGAATGCCACAAAAGACAAATTCTTCTCGATTATCGCCCATGATATAAAAAATCCGTTTAATGCTATTTTGGGCTTCTCTGAGCTGTTAATAGAGAATTACAAGGAATGGCCAGATGTACAGAAACTTGAAATTATAGACCTGATTAATAGCTCATCGAAAAACCTATACCAGCTATTGGAAAACCTTTTGCAATGGTCGCGTTCACAGCGTGGAATCATTGAGTTTAATCCTGAAAAAATAGAATTGACTGGAATATTGAGCAGTGTAACAGATATAATGAAAGGAAATGCTGAAGCTAAAAACATTAACTTAAGCTTTACTATTACTGAAAATGGTTTAGCTGTTCATGCTGACCGTCAAATGCTCAATACCATTGTGCGTAACCTTATCAGCAACGCATTGAAATTTACCAATTCGGGTGGCAAAGTTCAAATCATTGCTGAAAAGTCAGGTGAATTTGTAAACGTAAAAGTTACCGACAATGGTGTTGGAATTCGAAACGATGTAAAAGATAAACTATTTAAAATCGACTCCAATCACACTACTTATGGTACTGCAAATGAAACTGGTACAGGACTTGGGCTTATACTTGTGAAAGAATTTGTTGACCGCCATGGTGGTAAAATTGGTGTTGATAGCGTGGTAGGCGAAGGCAGTACATTCCATTTTACTATTCCTCTTGCAAAATCATGATACACTGTCGTTCTAAACCATAAATCAGGAAATAGAATGATTTGAGTTCAGGGATTGTTTGTACTTCCTTGGAACGTTTTATACCGATTGGAGAAATGTAATATTCCAATTATCGCTCACTCAATTGGAATAACATTTCTATCCATCGGCATTCTACCATGAAAGTATTTGGATTAATCTATAATTCGCTTTGGTATTATTTGTTGTGTTTTTTACTTCTGGTCTTTTTCTTTTCTTCGATTTCTTCGTGGTATTTTTCACGAATGTCGGCGATATTTACTGTCGGTTCAGGAATCTGGATGTCAAGTTTTTCCATTGTTCTGACAATAATCTGAGCAATGGCGAGGTCACGGAACCATTTGTGATCTGAGGGAATCACGAACCATGGTGCATCGTCGGTTGTACATTTACTGAGAGCATCTTCATAAGCTGCCTCATAGTCAGCCCATAAATCTCTTTCTGTATAATCAGTCTCGCTGATTTTCCAGCATCTTGTGGGATCGTTCAGTCGTTGCTTGAATCGATGCAGTTGCTCTTTTTTGCTGATATGGAGAAAGAATTTCAAAATGGTTGTTCCGTTAGCGACAAGTTGCTGTTCAAAGTGATTGATCTGCGCATAACGATTTGACCAAACTTCTTCCGGAACTAGGTTGTGAACACGCACAATGAGTATATCTTCATATTGTGAACGGTTGAAAACCACCACCTCACCGGGCTTGGGAACCTGGCTTTCGATACGCCACAAAAAATCATGCGCCAGTTCTTCTGCCGATGGTTCCTTGAAACTGACCACCCGACAGCCTTGCGGATTCATTGAACTGATTACATGCCTTTCAACGCCATCTTTTCCTCCTGCATCAGGAGCTTGAAGAATAATCAACAATGAATGCTTTTTTTCGGCAAAGAGACTGTATTGCAGTTCGTCCATCCGAACCTGGAGTTTTTCTAACTCATGAAGCGAAGATTTTTTCTTTTCATGTTTGTCTGTAAATTTCGGATCAAAATCACTAAGCCTGACTTGTCTTTCCGGAGATATAATGAATTTTTTGCTGTAGTTCATTGCGGATGATTTTAATAATACCGATTGAAGAAATGTAACAGTCCAATCTTCGCTCACTCGATTGTCCTGAACATTTCTATTCATCGGCATTATACCTGAATTGATTTGGACTGATTTAGAATTGCATTTGGTATAATTTGTAAAGCCTGACACTCCATGTTGCCCAAAGAAAAGATTGGAATTAAGGAAGTTCAGCCAATTCTAGATTGTTTCTTGCTTAACATTCGTTTCCATGGTGGCTTTGTATTCACCACGACGAGCTTCCCGGTTGCATCTGGAACGAAGGATCAATGCTTTTTGTGCAGCCTGAACGTTTTCCTCTTTGCCATGCCAAATTTCCAAAGCTGGCTGCTGAATGGCGCGTCCGTACGAAAATGAAAGTTCCCATGGAAGTCGTCCTTTAAATCGCTCATTCATTGCATTTAAACGGGCAGAAGCAAGTTCGGCTGACTGGCCTCCCGACAAAAACATAATCCCCGGAACGGCAGCCGGGACAGCATGTTTAAGGCACTTCACTGTGGCATCTGCTACCTCATCAATGGTTTCCTGCCGTTGACAATTCAATCCCGGAACCATCATATTGGGCTTCAGGAGCATTCCTTCGAGCATAACACCTTGAATATATAAGTGTTGGAATACCGTCAGCAATACTTCCTCCGTAACCCCAAAGCAGCGATCCAGAGAATGCCCGCCGTCCATTAACACTTCCGGTTCAACGATGGGAACCAGCCCAACTTCCTGGCATAAGGCGGCGTATCGGGCAAGGGCATGAGCGTTGGCTTCAATACAACCACTACTGGGAATGCCATTGCCAATTGTGATCACGGCTCGCCATTTTGCAAAACGGGCACCCATTTCATAATATTCAGCCAATCGGTCGCGTAATCCATCCAAACCTTCGGTTATCTTTTCTCCTGAATGGCCTGCCATGTCTTTGGCTCCGAGATCCACTTTTATGCCGGGAATAATTTTTGCATCGGTTATGATTTTCATAAAGGGAGTACCATCTTTTTTTTGTTGGCGGATGGTTTCGTCAAAAAGGATGACTCCACTTATGTATTTGTTTAATTCAGGAGTGGTTATAATAAGTTCCCGATAGGCGCGCCGGTTTTCCTCCGTTGTGGCAATTCCGTATTGTTCAAAGCGTTTTTTAATAGTTGGACTACTTTCATCCATCGCCAAAATGCCTTTGTCGTTGACAACCAACAAATTTGCAGTTTTAATAAGTTCTAGTGTTTTCATTTATAGTTTTCAGTTAAAGGTTTCCCAAAATATTAGTTATGAATGTCTTGTTCGCCAGCCGGCGTATAAATAATCTTAGGTGTTAACAAGATTTTAAAAGCTACTCAATATTCATTAAGCTTTCTTTTCCCGTTCCAGCGCTGCAATTTTATCAAGACGGCGGATAAAACGTTCGCTCGTCTTGAATTTAGCTTTCAGGAAAGTCTGAACCAATTCCCAGGCAAGTGCTGAGCCTGTGACCCGACCTCCGAGGCACATTACATTCATATCGTCGTCTTCAACTCCCTGATGGGCTGAGAAAGTATCAGTAATCAGAGCTGCACGCACGCCTGACACTTTATTTGCTGCAACACAGGCTCCTACACCGCTTCCACAGATAGCAAGCCCGCGGGCAACCTCACCTTTTGAAACAGCTTTGGCAAGTGGTATCACAAAGTCGGGAAAATCATCCCCATCTACCAACTCGTTGGCACCGAAATCCGTTACCCTGTAACCAGCCACGGTGAGGGCCAGAATTAATTGAGCTTTCATCACAAATCCACCATGGTCTGCTGCAATGCCAATTCGGATTGCTTCTTTATCGTTCATAGTATTTTACCTTACAAAGTTTTGTCTTGATTCCATTTCCAATTTTGTATTTCCGGCATGTCCTGGCCATATTTGTCTATGAATTGTTTGTGTTCAACGAGTTTGTCCTGCATCATCTGCTTCAGTTTAAGTCCGCTAATACCCAATTGCGGCAAGCGGTTAATAACATCTTGCACCAGATGAAACCTGTCGAGATCGTTTAACACAACCATGTCGAAAGTTGTTGTAATTGTACCCTCTTCTTTATATCCCCGGACATGTATGTTATCGTGGTTGGTACGGCGATAGGTCATTCGGTGAACCAGCCATGGGTAACCATGAAATGCAAAAACGATTGGTTTGTCTTTTGTGAACAATGCATCGAAATCTTCATCGCTCAATCCGTGCGGATGTTCCGTATTTGGTTGCAGCTTCATTAAATCGACCACATTGATTACCCTGATTTTTAATTCGGGTAAATATTCCTTCAGGATAGAAACAGCGGCCAAAGTCTCCAATGTAGGAACATCACCACAGCAGGCCATCACAACATCCGGTTCATTGCCTTTATCGCTGCTGGCCCATTTCCAGACTCCAATTCCTTCGGTACAATGTTCGATTGCTTCATCCATCGTCAGCCACTGCGGTGCCTGGTATTTGCCAGCAATCACAACATTGACGTAATGTCTGCTCCTCAGACAATGATCCCAGACTGATAACAAACAGTTGGCATCGGGTGGAAGGTACACACGCACAATTGAGGCTTTTTTGTTTACTACATGATCAATGAAACCCGGGTCCTGATGCGTAAATCCGTTGTGAGCCTGTTGCCATACGTGAGAGGCTAGCAGGTAATTCAGTGATGCTATTTTTTTTCGCCAGGGTAATTCAGCCGTAACTTTCAGCCATTTGGCGTGTTGGTTAAACATCGAATCGACTATGTGGATGAAAGCTTCATAGCTATTAAATAAGCCGTGACGACCGGTTAAAAGATATCCTTCGAGCCAACCTTCGCACTGATGTTCGCTCAGAATTTCCATTACGCGACCATTGGATGCAAGAAACTCATCATTCTTTTTAGTTTTGGCTTCCCACTGTCGGTTGGTAACTTCAAAAACAGCATTCAACCGGTTTGAAAGTGTTTCGTCAGGCCCAAAAATCCTGAAATTTCGTTGTTCCTGGTTGAGTTTGATCACCTCGCGCAGGAACTCTCCAAGTTCGTGTGTGTCGGCGGCTTCAACAGATCCGGGTGAAGGAACATTTACCGCGAAGTCGCGAAAGTTGGGCATGATCAGGTCTTTCAATAACAATCCACCATTGGCATGAGGGTTTGCGCCCATTCTTCGATTGCCTTTTGGCGCCAGTTCTGCCAGTTCAGGCAAAAGCCGACCATTGTCATCGAACAGTTCTTCGGGTTTGTAGCTTCTCAACCAGTTATCAAGTTGCCTTAGATGATCGGGATGCTCTGAATTTACCTGAAGTGGCACCTGGTGTGACCGAAAAGTTCCTTCAATTTGCAGTCCATCGACTACTTTTGGTCCAGTCCAACCTTTGGGTGAATTGAGGACGATCATTGGCCAGATAGGACGTGTTGGGTTATTGTTGTTTCTTGCAATGGCCTGAATACCCTGAATATCAACAATTACATTTTCCATAACAGTGGCCATGAGTTGGTGCATTTTTTCAGGCTCATCTCCTTCAACGTAATAAGGTTTCCATCCATACCCACGCAGCAACTGGTCCAATTCATCATGCGGGATTCGTGCAAGTATTGTAGGGTTGGCTATTTTATAACCATTAAGATGCAGGATTGGTAATACCGCTCCATCAGTAATAGGATTGAGAAATTTGTTGGAATGCCACGAGGTTGCCAGTGGTCCGGTTTCTGCTTCACCATCGCCGACAACGCATGCAACAACCAGTTCAGGATTGTCGAATACTGCGCCAAAAGCATGACTGAGTGAATATCCCAATTCGCCACCTTCATGAATCGACCCCGGACATTCAGGCGAAACATGACTTGGAATACCTCCGGGAAAGGAAAATTGAGTAAACAGCTTTTTCAATCCAGCTTCATCCTGAGTGATATTTGGGTAAACTTCGGTGTAAGTGCCTTCAAGATAGGTATTGCCAACCAGAGCCGGACCACCATGACCCGGACCGGAAATGTAGATCATATCCAGATCATATTTTTTGATGACCCGGTTCAGATGCACATAAATAAAATTCTGGCCTGGAGTGGTGCCCCAATGGCCGAGCAACGTTGGTTTTATATGCGATTGTTTCAATGGTTGTTTCAGCAAAGGATTGTCGTACAGATAAATCTGGGCAACTGATAAATAGTTGGCAGCACGCCAATATGCGTTTGTTTTTCTTAATTCTTCAGGTGACAAAGGAGTATTCATGAGGTATAGTTTTTAGTATTTATTTATAACCTTCCCAGAAGCATATTTTCGAGCTTTACAATGTCTTCTGTGAATTTTCTTATTCCTTCTGCCAGTTTTTCACTAGCCATGGCATTTTCGTTGAGGAGCCAGCGAAATTTTTTCTCGTTTAGTTCAATCTTCACGATATCAGATGCTTTGGCATTTTTCAGGACTAATTTTTGATCAACTGTTCCTTGTGCTTTTTCAAGTTCACTGAGAAGTGATGGAGCTATTGTCATCAAATCGCAGCCTGCAAGTTCCAGTATCTCGCCCGTGTTTCTAAAGCTTGCTCCCATAATTTCTGTTTTATAACCGAATTTCTTGTAATAATTGTAAATGCTTTTCACCAACAGAACCCCCGGTTCATCGGCAGGTGTAAACGAGTGTTCAGGCCGGTTTTTCAAATTCCAGTCGAGAACCCGTCCGACAAATGGAGAGATGAGTTGAACTCCTGCATCGGCACAGGCAATGGCCTGAGGCATTGAGAACAAAAGGGTCAGATTGCAATGAATTCCTTCTTTGGTCAGTATTTCAGCTGCCTTGATACCTTCCCAGGTTGAAGCTAACTTAATGAGTACTCTTTTTCGGTCAATTCCTGCTTCAGCATATAATGCGATCAATTCGCGCGCTTTTGCAACACTTCCTTTGGTATCGAATGAAAGACGGGCATCAACTTCAGTAGAAACTCTTCCCGGAACTATCTTCAGGATTTCCAGGCCAAAATTAACAAAGAGCCTGTCCATGGCCATACTTAGCCGCTTTTTAGCTGGTTTGTGTTTCGCAAATGCCAATGCTTCATCAATCAGATAGGAGTATTTATTGTCCTGAGAGGCAGCATAAATAAGGGACGGATTTGTAGTTGAATCGACAGGTTTGAAATTTTTGATAGATTCAAAATCACCTGTATCGGCCACTACTTTTGTTTGTGTTTTAAGTTGTTCAAGAAGATTCATGATACCAGGGTTTTAATTTGAAACATGTTCTTTTGTTTGAATAGTACCCAATGGAATGGTTGTTTGATGTAAAACTTTTTCCGTAGTATTTCCCATTAATATCTGTTCCGGTAATTTTTCGCGATGCGACGCAATTATAACAGTATCAGTATGTAAATGTTCAGAAGTGTTCAATGCCATACATTTCATTTTTAGTAAGTCGTAATAGTCATAGATGTCGGTAAAGTTGGGGGTTAGTAACCTGAAATCTTTACACAATTATGAAAATTAGTTACATCATTCGCACATTTACTCATAAGCCAGTCCCGACGAAACGGTTTGTCTGGCATAGAGTTGAACAATATGCTGCAAAGGTGAATTACATTACTGGCCTGCAAGTTGCAACCTGAATGCGGCCATTCCCTGATTGTTGAGAACAACCACAACGTTGCCAGCCAATGACGGATGGTTCCATGTTTTTCCCTTAATTGCGGGAATTTGTCCGAGTTTCGTGAATTTGTCGGGGGTTGCATCAACCAGCGCAAACTCACCCTTCTCCGGCGATCCATGGTCATTGCTTGCTGCTCAGAGTGACCTTCCCTAAAATAACTTTGAGTTTGTACTTAAAAATCAAAACAACATTAAGAAAACAGGGGCATTCGAATAAAATTGCAACGATTCTGTGCGAACCCTTATTTTGCTTTATCTTTGAAACTTCAATAATCCATACATTATGAAACTTTGGGATAAAGGAACCTCGGTCAACGAACTCATCGAAAATTTTACGGTTGGAAAAGATCGTGAACTTGATTTGTACCTGGCAAAATTCGACGTTTTAGGATCGATTGCTCATGCTAAAATGTTGCAATCAATCAATTTGCTTACTAAAAATGAGCTTGCCGAACTTCAAACCGAACTGACTGCAATTTACCGGATCGTCGAAAACGGTGATTTCCGCATCGAAGAAGGTGTAGAAGATGTTCATTCGCAGGTTGAACTGATGCTCACCCGCAAGCTGGGCGACACCGGTAAGAAAATTCACAGCGGACGTTCACGCAACGACCAGGTTTTGCTCGATCTTAAACTTTTTACCCGTTCCGAAATTCAGAAACTGGTTGAGGCTGTTTGCGAATTATTCGATAAGCTATTGACCAAAGCCATCACGAACCGTGATTACCTGATGCCCGGATATACCCATTTACAGGTTGCCATGCCGTCGTCGTTTGGGCTGTGGTTCAGCGCTTACGCCGAAAGTCTGGTTGATGATTTGGTATTGTTGCAGGCTGCCTGGAAAATCACCAACCAAAATCCTCTTGGTTCGGCTGCCGGATATGGTTCATCTTTTCCGCTTGATCGCCAGATGACAACCAATTTACTGGGTTTCGATTCGATGAACTACAACGTAATTTATGCACAGATGGGGCGTGGCAAAATGGAGAAAACAGTGGCTTTCGCATTGTCGTCGATCGCCGCAACTATTTCGAAATTCGCTTTCGACGTTTGTTTGTTCATGAGCCAGAATTTCGGGTTCGTGTCGTTGCCCGACGAATTGACTACCGGATCGAGCATTATGCCTCACAAAAAGAATCCCGATGTATTTGAGCTTGTACGCTCGCATTGCAATAAAATTCAGGCTATTCCATACCAGATTAGTCTGATGACAAACAACTTGCCAAGTGGCTATTTCCGCGATCTTCAGATACTGAAGGAAGTATTTTTACCCTCATTTCAGGAGTTGCTCGATTGTATCAGTATTGCTGGTTTTGCCATCGACCAGATGACCGTGAATACCAACCTTTTGGCCGACGTTAGATACAAATATGTGTTCAGTGTCGAAGATGTGAACAAGCTGGTGATGCAGGGAGTGCCTTTCCGCGATGCCTACAAACAGGTTGGAAATCAAATTAATTCAGGAACTTACGAACCCTCACGTGAGATTCACCATACCCACTCCGGAAGTATAGGCAACTTGTGCCTGGATGACATTGCCGACAAAATGATTGCAGTTGTCGAAAGTTACGAATTTGAGAAGATAGAAGCGGCATACACCAACTTGCTTAAATAAATTGGTAAAAACAGGGATTATTAAGGTTGAAATTTGAGGCTTTGATCTGTTAATTAATCGTTATTTTTTAAAACGATAGCGGTTTCTTACTATTTGAAACTGTTCCGCGTTAAAGTGTTGTTGTTTTGCTTGTTACTCTAAAATAATCATTGTTTTTCGGTTGATCTGCCAGTTGTTGTGTATTTCGGGCAAATCGAAAAATTTGAACATTCTGTAAAAATGACTACTTTCGCTTTCAGTTTGTAAGATAAAAGATCAATTTGCTTATAAAAATTCTGTTTTTGCTGAATTAATTAATCAAAATGAATCGAATAGGATGATTTGAATGATCTTTAGCGACGATAAATAATTTAAAAGAAGATATGATGAATTTAGGATATCCAAAAGCCCAGGGGTTATATGATCCTGCCAATGAGCACGATAATTGCGGAATTGGTTTTGTGGCTCATATCAAAGGCCAAAAATCTCACGATATTATTGAAAGGGGATTAGAGGTTCTTGAAAATATGGAACACCGCGGCGCTACCAGTGCTGACAACAAAACTGGTGACGGGGCAGGTATTTTAATGCAAATACCTGATCAATATATTAAGGAGGTGCTGAAGGTAAATATTCCTGCTTCCGGTAAATTTGGAACTGGTTTGATTTTTCTTCCTCAGGACAAAAAGGAAGCAGCTGCGTGTCAGGATATTTTAACTAAATTCATCAAATCAGAAGGTCTTGAGTTAATCGAATATCGTGATGTGGCTGTTGATAGTTCTGCTCCCGGAGAAATTGCCAAGCTGACAGAACCTTATATCAGACAGATATTTGTAAAAGCAGATCTGGAACAGGATGTACTCGAACAGAAATTATACCTGGCCAGAAAGCAGGCTGAGAAAGAAATCAGAGATTCAAATCTGAAATTTCGTTCCGCATTTTATGTTCCAAGCTTGTCCTCAAAGACAATCATTTACAAAGGAATGCTTACTTCGGGGCAGTTACGGGAATATTTTAAAGATTTGGCGCATCCCAAATTTATCAGCGCCATTGCTTTGGTTCACTCACGCTTCAGTACCAATACTTTTCCTACCTGGGATTTGGCTCAGCCATTCCGCATGGTGGCTCACAATGGCGAAATCAATACGGTAAAAGGCAACCGCATGTGGATGCAGGCTCGCGAAGCGCTACTTAAATCAGAAGTTTTTGGCGACGACCTGAAGAAACTGTTTCCGGTAATCGAGCCCAATAAATCAGATTCAGCATCATTCGACAATACACTCGAATTCCTTCATCAGACCGGGCGTTCGATCCCCCACGCTCTTTGTATGATGATTCCGGAATCGTTCAACTCGAAAAATCCGATACCTGATAGCCTGAAGGCTTTCTACGAATACCATTCAACCATTATGGAGCCTTGGGATGGCCCGGCCTCCATGGTATTCTCTGATGGCCGTTACATTGGCGGGACACTCGACCGCAACGGACTTCGCCCTTCAAGATACATCATCACTAAAAATGACATGATCGTGATGGGTTCTGAAGTTGGCGTACAAACTTTTGCTCCTGAAGACGTGAAAGAAAAAGGCCGTTTGCGTCCCGGGAAAATCTTGTTGGTTGATACCAAACTGGGTATTATTATTCCTGATAAAGAAGTAAAAGCCCAGTTAAGTCAGCGGAATCCTTATGGAAACTGGCTGAAAGAGAATCGTTTGACGATGGAAGACATCGAAGCCAAACAGCGTGTTTCTTCTTCTCTTGGAGATCAGTTCAATGCCTATTCGAAAGTGTTTGGCTATTCGAAAGAAGACATGGAAATGATTATCCAGCCCATGGCTGTTACCGGAGCTGAACCGACAAGTTCAATGGGAAATGACACACCGCTGGCTTGCTTTTCGGAAAAACCACATCGTTTCTTCGATTATTTCCGACAGGTATTTGCACAGGTTACCAATCCTCCAATCGACTCAATTCGTGAAGGTTTGGTGATGTCGCTGACAAATTACATCGGTTCATTGCATACCAATATTCTCGACGAATCGCCTGTACATGCCCGATTGATCAAATTTGACGATCCGATCATTACCAATACCGACCTTGGGAAAATCAAGGACCTGAAACATGAGCAATTCTCTCATGCCACCATTCCAATGGTATTTACGGTGAAAGAAGGCATTGAAGGATTCAAAAAAGCATTCGATAATTTATTAAAAGAAGCTGAAAAAGCGGTTGATGACCACAAAAATTTCATTATTCTTTCCGACCGTGACGTTTCTGCTGAATATGCGCCCATTCCATCATTGCTGGCCGTTGCAGCAGTTCACCATCACCTGATCCAGACTCAGAAAAGGATGCAGATCGGTATGATCGTCGAAACCGGCGAAGCTCGTGAGATTGCACATTTTGCCTTGTTATTTGGCTATGGTGCAAGTTCAGTAAATCCATACCTGGCTTTTGCAGCCATCGACGATATGGTAAAGAATGGTCAGATTAACATGAAATATTCTGAAGCCCGCCACAACTATATCAAATCGATTGACAAAGGTTTGCTGAAAGTATTGTCAAAGATGGGAGTTTCCACTTTGCGCAGTTATCAGGGTGGACAGTTATTCGAAGCACTAGGAATCAGCGAAGAAATTATCCATAAATATTTTACCGGAACTGCTTCTAAGTTTGGAGGTATCGGTTTCGAAGAAATCTGTCAGGAGTCGCTTATGTTCCACAAGGAAGCTTATGGGAAAAAGAAAAACCTGAACAACAATGGTTTTGAAACTGCCGGAACTTATCATTACCGGAAATATGGCGAGCATCATGCCTGGAACCCAGAAACTATAGGGTTACTGCAATGGGCTACCCGAACCAACGATTACAGCGTATTCAAAGAATTCAGTAAAAAGGTAGATGCTGAAAATGCAAAACCAACTTTTATTCGTGGTTGCCTGAAATACAAACGTAACCCGATTGATATTTCACTGGTTGAGCCTGCTGAAAATATCATGAAACGCTTTGTTACCGGCGCAATGTCTTACGGATCAATCAGCAAGGAAGCTCACGAAGCTTTGGCAATTGCAATGAATACAATTGGTGGACGAAGTAACACTGGCGAAGGTGGCGAGGATGCTGAACGTTTTGGCACAAACAAACGAAGCGCTATCAAGCAAGTAGCTTCAGGCCGTTTTGGTGTAACCAACAATTACCTGATCAATGCTGATGAATTACAGATTAAAATTGCTCAGGGAGCAAAACCGGGTGAGGGAGGTCAGTTGCCAGGGTTTAAGGTCAATAATATTATTGCCAAACTCCGGAATTCGACTCCTGGAATTACACTTATTTCGCCTCCGCCTCACCACGATATTTACTCGATTGAGGATTTGGCTCAGTTGATTTACGACCTGAAAGTAACCAACCCAAGAGCAAAAGTTTCAGTAAAACTGGTTGCCGAAAATGGGGTAGGAACCATTGCCGCCGGTGTAGCCAAAGCTTTTTCTGATGTGATTATCATTGCAGGATGCGAAGGTGGGACAGGTGCAAGTCCGGCCAGCTCAATCAAATATGCCGGATTACCTGCTGAATTGGGTATTGCCGAAGCACAGCAAACGCTGGTAATGAACAATCTTCGCGGTCGTGTCAAACTTCAGGTTGACGGTCAGCTCAAAACCGGACGCGATGTGGTAATCATGGGGCTTTTAGGCGGTGAGGAATTCGGGTTCGCCACATCGGCTCTCATTACTTTGGGTTGTATCATGATGAGAAAATGCCACCTGAATACTTGCCCGGCCGGAATTGCCACTCAGGATGAAACACTTCGTAAACGGTTCATCGGACGTTCTGAATTTGTGATTAATTTCTTCCGTTTTATTGCTACTGAAGTTCGTGAACACCTTGCTGAACTTGGCTTTACCACTTTCGAAGAAATTGTAGGCCGCGCCGATCTGTTAGAGCAGAACAGCGAAGTTTTTAACTGGAAAATGAAAAAAATGGACTTCTCGAAGGTGATTTTCATGCCCAAAGAAGCCAAGCAACACGATATTCACTATACTTTCCCGAACCTTAAATCTATTGAAGACCATCTGGATCACACTCTGATCCGTGAAGCCAACAAGGCGATCAAAAGCAAAGAGAAAGTTTGGTTATCACATGCCATTACGAATGTTGACCGTACAGTCGGTGCCATGCTATCGGGCGAAATATCAAGACGATATGGCGAAGAAGGATTGCCAAATAATACAGTTATGGCCAATTTCTCCGGAACTGCAGGACAAAGTTTTGGAGCATTCCTTGTAAAAGGATTGAGTTTCAGACTTGAAGGCGACAGCAACGACTACATTGGAAAAGGATTATCGGGAGGACGTATTATTGTGGTTCCTCCGGTAGGTTCAACTTTCAACCCTGAAGAAAATATAATCATTGGAAATACGTCTTTCTACGGTGCAACTTCAGGAGAAGCTTATATTCGTGGAGTGGCAGGCGAACGTTTCTGTGTTCGTAACTCAGGGGCCAAAGCGGTAATCGAAGGAAGTGGAGATCATTGCTGCGAATACATGACTGGCGGTCGTGTGGTTGTTCTGGGCACCACCGGACGTAACTTTGCAGCTGGTATGAGCGGTGGTATTGCTTATGTACTCGACACTGAGGGTAATTTTGCATATTTCTGCAACAAGGGTCTGGTCGAGCTTTCACCGGTTGAAGACAAGGCCGATATTGTTGAATTACAGGATATGATTAACAAACATCTTCTATATACACAAAGTACAACAGCCGCTAAAATCCTCACAAACTGGGACGAATATCTGCCAAAATTTGTAAAGGTGATACCGTTTGAATATAAGAAGGTTCTGGAAGAATTAAAACTTCGTGAGTTGGAGAAAAAGCTTCAGTTAACCGAAGACGAAACCGCCCGTCATGAATAGTTTCGATAAGCTCAGTTACCGGTTCGACAATTAAAGCATTATCCTTTGCCGTCTGCTTTAACTGACGGAGAGATTAGAGTAAAAACAATTTTATTGAAATTTTGAACTATATCCTGATGATGATTCTATCTTGAATTTTCATCAAAAAAAATAAAAGAAAATTACCATGGGAAATCCAAAAGGTTTCATGACAATTGGACGAAAAGATGCTGGTTACCGTCCGCTAAATGACAGAATTTACGACTACGGTGAAGTTGAGCAGACACTCGATGAAAATGATCGTATGGATCAGGCTGCACGCTGCATGGATTGCGGTGTTCCATTCTGTCATTGGGGATGCCCTGTCGGAAGTAAAATTCCGGAATGGCAGGATCTGGTTTACAGAGGTGACTGGAAAGGTGCGTATGAAATATTGAATTCGACCAACAGTTTTCCTGAGTTTACTGGTCGTGTATGTCCGGCTCCCTGCGAAAAATCGTGTGTATTGGCCATCCATGGCGAGGCTGTAACCATTCGCGAAAATGAAGCATCCACGGTTGAACATGCGTTCAATCTTGGCTTTGTCAATCCACGCATTCCTGAAGTTAGAACCGGGAAAAAGGTAGCTATTGTAGGTTCTGGTCCTGCCGGTCTTTCGGCTGCCGATTTGTTGAATCAGGCTGGTCATGAAGTAACTGTTTTCGAGAAAAATAGTGCTATCGGTGGTTTGCTCCGTTTTGGTATTCCCGATTTTAAACTAAGTAAAACTGTGATTGATCGTCGGCTCGAAATTTTCCTTGATGAAGGAATTAATTTCAAAACCAATGTTGCAGTTGGTGTTGATATTACCCGCGAAGAATTACTAGCCCAGTTTGATGCTGTGGTTCTGGCCAATGGTGCAGAACAAGCCCGCGATTTGCCCGTTCAAGGTCGTGATTTGAAAGGTGTATATTTTGCCATGGAATTCCTGACACAGTCGAATATGCGCATTGCTGGTGAAATCATTCCTGAAGAGATAAGCATATTAGCCAAAGATAAACGGGTTTTGATAATTGGTGGTGGAGACACTGGTTCCGATTGTGTTGGTACTTCCATTCGTCAAAAGGCAAAGAGTGTTACCCAGATTGAAATTCTTCCAAAACCTGCTGAGAAACGGGCTGATAACAATCCATGGCCTTACTGGCCTAACACATTGCGTACTTCGAGTTCGCACATGGAAGGTTGTGAGCGTCGCTGGAGCCTTTCTACCAAAAGATTGATTGGGGAAAATGGTCAGCTTACTAAGGTTGAACTGGAAAGCGTTGAATGGGGAAAAGATGAAGCTGGTCGTTGGGTAATGACTGAAATCCCCGGAACTTCTGAAATAATGGATGTTGATCTGGTTTTGTTGTCAATGGGTTTTACCCAGCCGGTTCACAACGGATTGCTCGATCAATTGGGCATTGATTACGATGCTCGTGGCAATGTGAAGGTAAATGCCAAAAAGCAAACTTCCATTGATAAAGTCTTTGCCTGTGGCGATATTGAAGCTGGTGCTACGTTGGTGGTTCGTGCCATCGAAGCCGGAAAAATTGCAGCCGCAAATGTTGACGAATTCCTCTCAGTAGAATAGATAATTCAAATTCTAAAATATCAAAGGCCGTCTCAATTGATTTTGGGACGGCCTTTGGATTTTTGATATCACTTTACCTCATATCCCCGTTTGGCGATGGCAGCAGCAATTTCTTTCAGGTTGGTTTTGGTCGAATCAAACCTTACAAACGCGGTGGAATCGAGATGATTTGCGCTTATGCTGTCAATTCCGGCCAATTCGTTCACACCTTTGGCAACTGATTGTTCACATTCGGTACATGTCATACCTTCTACTTTTAGTTTCATCTCAACCATTACAGGCGGAGTTTTTGCCTTGTCAACCGTATGTTGCTTGGGTGAACAGGCAGTGAATACAATACTGATGAATGCAATAAAAAGTATTCGTTTCATGATTTTGAGGTTTTAATGAATTGTGAAGAAGAATAGGGTAGTAGTTTGCCTTTCTTTTTTAGTTCGTGTTTCAGATCGCAACTGGCACAACCTCCGCAGAGGCTTTTGTCTTTGGTGGTAATTGATTTGTACACCGAATAAATGGTTTTAAGCACCACCAGTCCAACAATTATCAGGGCAATAATATTTTGAATCATGTTCCGGCTATTTAAGATTAAACAAACAAACTTCCAATCTGGTAAATGCCAAATGCAGCCACCCAGGCAATGGCAGTGGTATAAACCGAAGTGAAAAGGGCCCATTTCCAGCTGGCTTCCTTTTTAATGGCTGCAACCACCGCTACACACGGAAAATATATCAGTACAAAAACCATCAGGCCAAAAGCCACCAATGGCGAAAATATTTTTTGTCCCACTTTCGGGCCACGTGTAAATGTTTGTTCCTGAAGTTTTCCTTTGAGCGATTGTGAGTTTTCGTCGGCATTTAAGCTGGCTTTATAAAGTACCCCCATCGAACTAACCACGATTTCTTTGGCTGCCATACCTGTTATGATGCTCATCCCGATTTTCCAGTCGAACCCAAGCGGACGGATGGCAGGTTCAATAAAATGCCCTGTCATTCCGATGTACGATTTTTCCTGACGCTCTTCCTCTTTCGAAAGCTGTAATTGCTCCATTTGATCTATCTTTTGCTTTTGTGTCAGCATGTTATCTGCCTCAATCTGCGATTGCATAGCATCGTAGTTTTTCGAAAATTGAACATTCCGGGGATAATAGCCCATTGCCCAAATCAGGATTGAAGCGAACAAAATGACCGTTCCCATTTTGTTGAGGTATTGCGATCCTTTGTGCCATGTATGAATGGTCGTATTTCGCAAGGTTGGCATACGATAAGGCGGAAGCTCCATCACAAAAGGAACTTCTTTTTTTGCGAACAATGTTTTCTTGAAAAACAAGCCCATCAATACAGCCAGAAGAATTCCGATGCAATAAATCAGAAATAAAACAGCGCCCTGATAGCTGACAAAAAATGCAGATATCAGGAGCACATAAACAGGCAATCGAGCACTGCACGACATAAATGGAATGATGAGCATGGTCAACAGCCGGTCGCTACGGTTGTCGAGTGTTCGGGTGGCCATTACTGCCGGCACGTTACAGCCAAATCCCATGATGAGTGGGATGAATGACTTTCCGTGAAGCCCCATTTTGTGCATCAGCTTGTCCATGATAAAAGCGGCCCGCGCCATGTACCCCGAATCTTCCATCAGTGAAATGAAAAAGAACAGAATCAAAATGTTGGGCAGAAATACAATCACGCCGCCAACGCCGCCAATAATTCCGTCGATCAGCAGATCTTTCAGCGCACCATTGGGCATCAGCGCACTTAGCGCTTCGCTTAGCAATCCGATTGCGGCATCAAGCCATTTCATCGGATAACCACCCAACGTAAATGTTGCCTGAAATGTGAGCCAGATGAAGAAGATAAATACTGGGAAACCCCAAATCTGGTGGGTCAAAACCTTATCAATCTCGCGACTCTGATCACGGCGTACCTGTGGCCCGTTGCGGTAAGTTTCTTTCAAAGCTCCGGCGATAAACCCGTATTTGGCATCGGCAAACAGTGTCTCCGACTGATCGGCAAGTAGTTTTTCGAGTCGGCTGGTTTCCTTGTCCGCAACCTGTTTGACGGTTCCAAAAACTGAGCTGTTTTTTAAGATATTCAGGGTGTGATTATCAACTTCAAGTAATTTAATAGACAAAAATCGCGTCGAGTATTTGCGTTTTACCTGAGTATCTTTTTTTAGTTCCTGCTGAATGTTTCGGATCGATTTTTCTATTTCTTCGCCATAATTGATGTGAATATGACGCACAATCGGGTCGCGCTCTTCATAAACTTCAATAATCCTGTCAAACAGTGCTTTCAGTCCTTTTCCTTTAGAGGCGACCGTTGGAACAATCGGAATACCCATCATCTCACCCAGTCGGTTGTAATCAAATTTGGCCGATTTCTGTTCGAGTTCATCATACATGTTCAGGGCAATCACCACCTTGATATTCATATCAATCAACTGAGTAGTCAGGAATAAATTGCGCTCCAGGTTTGATGCATCAACCACATTCACAACTATATCAGGCCGTTTTTCGGCAATGTGGTTCCTGACATACAATTCTTCAGGAGAATATTCGGTAATGGAGTACGTTCCCGGAAGGTCGGAAATGACAAAAGTATAAGCACCTTGCTTGAATTTCGCTTCTTTGGCATCGATGGTTACACCGGCGTAGTTGCCTACACGTTCTTTCGATCCGGAGGCATGATTAAACAAGGTTGTTTTGCCACAGTTTGGGTTTCCAACCAAGGCAACCGAAATAGTTTTTCCTTTTTCCTCTCCTGAAGCCTTAAGTGTGTGTTCATCAATTGTTCCTTCAAATTTTATGGCGGTCATTTGTTTGGCTGCCGATGGAGAGACAACTTCAATCAGGTCGGCTTCGCTGCGGCGCAATGATACTTTATAGCCCATGATCTCGTATTCAACCGGGTCTTTCATCGGCGCATTTTTGATCACTTTTACCTGCTGCCCTTTTACAAAACCCATTTCCGAAATTCGTTTTCTGAAAGCGCCCTGACCCAGCACATGAACAATCACACCTCTGCTTCCGGTTGACAGATCAGCCAAACGCTCGCTCTTTATTTTCGGTTCTGTATCTTGACGAATCATACTTTTAGTTTTTAGTCTCCTGCGAAAAGTCAAAAAGCCCAAAATCGTCTGGAGTTGACCTTTAACCCGGACTTTTCACAGAAACATCATCATCACAAATCCCTTGTTCAAATAGAATATGCATTTGGGTGTTGCAAAAGTACCAATAACAATATGAAGCCACAATCCCTATTTGTGGGGATTTAATAGAGACTGTCCACGATCAGTAGAATCATCATTAACAGGTACAGAAAATTAAGTTTCAGGAAGGAAGCACGAACCGGAATATCTTTCTTTATCAGAATACCCGTTGTCAGCGAGAATAATAGGTAAAAAATGTAAACGAGTAAGAAAAACAGGGTAGTTGAACCATGTAAAACTGTCAATGCAACAATAAAGGCAGTAGCAATGGTGGCCAGAATCCAGGTGTAACTCAGCCGTTTGATCTGGTTATCACTGAAAATTGAATTCAGACTGGGATAACCGGCCAGCGAATATTCCTTGCCAAACATGAGTAACAAGAGCCAGAAGTGAGGAATTTGCCCGATAAAAAAGAACAAAGCAACCCATATAATTTGTGTGTCAATCAGTGTACCTCCACCAGCAAACCAACCAATAAATGGCGGCAATGCGCCAACCAGTGAGCCGGGTACAACGGCAAAGGCTGTAACTTTTTTCAAAGGCGTATAAATGACATTGTATGAGATAAGTGTAAGTAAACTGGTCAGAAAAACAATTGGCGGAAAGTTGGAGAGTAGAATAAATGCGCCATACGCAAAAAACGAAGTCGCAACAAGAATAGCGCCTGTCAGGCTTATTTTTCCGGAAGGAATAGGCCTGTTTTTGGTTCTTGGCATCAACGCGTCTGTCTTGTATTCCTGAATGTGGTTGATGGCTCCCGAACTGCACGACATCAGAAATACCCCTGACATCAACATCCAAACCTCGTTGCCCAACAAGCCTGTTTTAAGTGTATATCCAACAAGCGCCGATAATGCAACGGGCAAAGAAATACGTACTTTGCCCAGTTCCAGAATTATTTTTATCCAATATAAAAGGCTCGTTCGGCTCATTTAAGTGTCTTCAGGTATTCTGTAATTTGTTTTACATCGTCTTCCGACAGTTGCCCTTTGTACGGCTGCATCAGGCCCTTGTTAAAACCTTTCACCACATCGGCATTTGGATCATAAATCGAACGTTTGATATAGTCGTCGTCGGCTGATACATCGTGTTCTACATCTCCTGTGGTTACTGTTTGTTTCGAGCCGTAAACTCCTTTAAATGAAGGGCCGACAAGTTTGGTGCCATCAATTGTATGACAGGCAAAACAGCCAATGTTTTTCATGATCCGTTTTCCGTTGGCTGTTGGAGAATCAACGGCTGCGGATACAACTTTGGTGGTATCGATGTACCAGGAATTAAATTTCGCTTCAGGCATCGCCTTTACGTAAGTGTACATGTACGAGTGATTCATTCCGCAGTATTCGGAACAGAACAATTCGAAAAGTCCTTCCTTTTGGGCAATAAACCAGGCCGATTTTTCCCTGCCGGGAACCACATCTTCTTTAATCCTGAATGCAGGAATGTAGAAGCCATGAATTACATCAAGTGAATTGAGGCTCAGTTTTACTGGTTTATTCATTGGAACGAACAAGGTGTCAGTTTTTTTGCCGTTTTCGTATTCAAATGTGTAGTTCCACATCCGTCCGATAACTTTGATTTTAAAACTGTCTTTGGGTGCATTTCTCATTGGTGCCCATCCGGCCCATCCGTAATAGAACATGACCAATACCAGGATAGTGGGAATTACTGTCCAGATAATTTCGAGCTTCGTACTTCCTTCAATCTGAGTGGCAACCGGATTTTTTTTATAGTTGTATTTGTAAACGAAATACAACATTGTAAATGTCAATCCAATCAGGAATAGAAAGGAAATACCCAAAATCACAAAAAAGGCTTTATCGACCCCTGTTACAAAGTTGGATGCATTAACGGTAGTTGATAGGATATACATGGTTTTATCTGTAATAGTAATCTAAAAATGTAATGAATATAAGCGCAAAAAACACAAGGCAAACAAATCCAACCATGATCCGGATAATTGGCTGATCAAATTTGAGATGCATAAAAAAGGTTAAAACAAGCAACGATTTCAGAACTGAAAAGATCATAGCTCCCAATACAGAATAACCTCCCAGGTTGATACGGGTAATTCCGATCGACATGAAAGTGAACGTAACCAGGGCTATCAGAATAAAAAAGTAAAACTTGTAGGAAACGATATGATGTTTTTCTTTTTCCATTTTTATGTGCCTTTCCTTTAGTGAATTAAATAGAACAATGGGAACAGGAATATCCAGATCAAATCGACCAAATGCCAGTATAATCCGGCATTGTCGAGCAACGAAGGTCGGTCGGCATTAACAGTCCCTTTTTGAACCTTGTACAGTGCTGCCAAAATAACTATCATTCCGATAATGATGTGCAGGGCATGTAAGCCGGTCATTACAAAATAAAGTCCGAAAAAAAGAATTTCACCCTGACTAAAATCGTTGAGCATGTGTGCCGACCCGGGATAGATACCATGTTTAATCTTAAGTCCCCATTCAAAATACTTATTGATCAGGAAAACCGTGGCCAGCAAAAGGGTAATTGTAATCAAAACAATTGTCAGCCTTTTGTTCTTGAGTTGGAGCGCTGAGGTTGACATGGCAATAGTCATACTGCTTACCAATAAAATGATCGTATTTATTGCCCCAATTGTAAGGTTCAATTCTTCACCTCCCAACCGAAAGGCTTCAGGATTCCGGAACCTGTAAATAGAATAAACGATGAACAATCCACCAAAAAGAAGTAGTTCAGTAAATATAAAAAGCCACATTCCCAATTTTGCCCCTTCCGGATCGTAATGTGCCTCTGAATGTTGTATAATTTGTTCCATAAAGTGGGTTCAAATGATTAATAAACGTAAGGTCCGTCTTTTTCGCCGTAAACTGGTATTTCATCAAAATTTTCAACCGGAGGAGGCGAGGGCACTGTCCATTCAAGTGTTTTGCCGTTCCATGGGTTCATCGGAGCAATTGCACCGTTTTTAGCCGACCGGAACAGATTGATAATGATAATAATCAATCCAAAGGCCATGACCCACGAACCCAAAGTTGAAAGAATATTTGCAGCATGGAATTCGGGTAAATAATCGTAATAACGGCGGGGCATTCCCATCATTCCCAGGTAAAACATTGGTGAATACAGGGTCAGGAAACCAACAAAGAAAAATGCCCAGCCAATTTTGGCCCATGCTTTATCGTACATCCGGCCAAACATTTTTGGATACCAATAGTGAATGGCACCAAAAAAAGCAAAACCAACACCACCGAAAACAATGAAATGGAAGTGTGCAACTACAAATGCGGTGTCATGAACATATACATTGGTTGCCAAAGCACCCAGAACCAGACCGGAAAAGCCACCGATCATAAAAACAAATATAAACGAGACAGCCCATAGAAAAGGAATATCAGGATTTATTGAACCTTTGTGCATGGTCGAAATCCAGTTAAATACCTTAATTGCACTTGGTATGGCGACTATAAATGTTAAGATCGAGAAAGTGTATTGGGCCGTTCCGCTCATTCCTGAAGTAAACATGTGGTGACCCCAAACAAAGTAACCAACAAAAGCAATCGCCAGCGTTGATGCGATGATTGCCTTGTATCCAAAGATGTGTTTTTGTGAGAAAGTTGGTATAATTTCAGAAATTGCACCCATGGCCGGAAGAATCATCACATACACCGCCGGGTGCGAATAAATCCAAAATAAATGCTGGTATAAAACCGGGTCGCCTCCCAAAGCCGGATCAAAAACACCGATTCCGAAAATGCGTTCAAGGGCTACCAAAACAAGGGTTATTCCAACAACCGGAGTTGCCAGTAACTGTATCCATGCAGTTCCATAAAGCGCCCAGGGGAACAATGGCATTTTAAACCACGTCATGCCCGGAGCTCGCATCCGGTGAATGGTGACAATAAAGTTCAGTCCGGTTAAAATGGAGGCAAACCCGAGAACAAACGCCCCGAATATGGCTGGTAGCAAGTTAGTTCCGGTTCTAAAACTGTAGGGCGCGTAAAAGGTCCAGCCGGTGTCGGGTATTCCGTTGCCAAACAAAACGGATGCAATCACGAGCAGCGCACCTGTAATGTAAACATACCATGATAGCAAGTTCAGCTTTGGAAAAGCCACATCTTTTGCCCCAATCATAATGGGAAGCATGAAGTTTCCAAACACTGCCGGAAGTCCGGGGATTACAATCATGAAGATCATGATTACACCATGAACAGTAAATAGCGCATTGTAACTTTGCGGACCCATAATTGTTCTTCCGGGTGCAATAAGTTCGAGTTTCATGGCCAGCCCCAGGGCAACACCAATCAGGAACAATGTCATCATCGAAAATAGGTACAACAAGGCAATGCGCTTGTGATCGGTAGAGAAAATCCAACCAAATATTCCTTTGTATTTACCCTTATAATCAAGGTAACTTACATTGTGTGGAATTGGAACTGCTGTTTGCATAAATCAAATATGTTTGTTTAAATTTTTCTTTTGGGTTTCAGCACCAGAAATAGAAAAAAGAAGCTTGCAAAGAATAGAATTAAGGTGCCTGAAATTTTGGTCACATTTAATACATAAGCTTTTCCCACCGGATCGTATGAAAAACAATACTGCATTATTTTATTGATGGTAGGCGCTGAAGTGCCCTTTGATGCTTCAATAATTGCCATTTTAAAATCGAAAGGCAGAAAATATATTCCAGTCAGATAACGGGTAATTTTTCCTCTTGGACTCACTACAACCACAGCGGCTGCATGAGCAAAATCATTTCCGGTTCTTTTGTATTTAAAACCAACAGCATTGGTACCTCTGATTATACTGGCACTATCCGAAACAAAAAATTTCCATCCCTTGCCAATGGTTTCTTTTTTCGTGACAAGGTTCATGTAGTTTTTCTTTTTCTTGATACCCAGATCAATGGTTTCCCTGGGGTCAAAACTGATTGTAAGCACCTGGTAATCGACTCCGGCAACCAGATCGGTTTCATCCATAACTTTGGAAAGGCCTTCCATTAATGGACTGCAAATACCCGGACATCTGAAATAAACAAAATTGATGACAGTTGGCTTGTCTATTAAGTCGGTAAGCACAACCCGCTGATTGTTCTCATCAATTAAATAAATATCTTTTGGAAGGTAGGTATCCAAATGCTCAATAATCCCAATTTCTGTGGCTTTTGTTTGATCGTCAAAAACTTTTTGGCCTGAAGAATTCATTTCAAAAGCCATGAAAAGAAAGGTAAGTAGGAAGAAATTCTTATTGCCGATCAATTTAATAATTTCGCCGGCAAGCACCTTTAATCTATTTTGGGGAAAACGATTCTGATTGTCAGGTTTTGCTTTTTTATTCAATCTTGAGTATTTGTTTTGATCCATTTTGACATTTGGTTAATAACAATTAGTTTAATTGGCTTAATGTGGCTGTAAATAGAACCCCAAAACGTTCATGAATGTTTAGAAGAAACTCCATTACCACACACTTTTTTGCCTTTTTGTCAATCCGTCCTTTGCAGAATAAAAGGAAGGCGTTTTTGTGAACTGTGTAAAATTCATGATTCCAAACCATTAGCTAAAGATATCAAAAATCACACAGAGTTGAATCCAATGGGGCTTCTTTTTAACTAAATGGGTTGTGTAATGAACCAAACAACGTCGGTGTTGTTTAGTTTTTCGATGTCTAAGCTATTCTAATCCTTGCGATTAAATTAGTCTTTGCCTGAAGTTTTCATACGGTATTTGTCTCTAAGGTACATCAAAATTGTGAATTGAATGGACTGATTTTCCTGTAATTGGCTATAATTCAGTAATCTTCAGTTTAATCTATGGATAATCAATATAATTTATAATGCTTTTGGTTTGCCATGTGATGAATTAATGAAATTCAATTTAATTTTAGAAGTCAGTTGTTGTAACCTTTAACTGCTTTAAAATGCAATTATTAAACAGAATATTCCGGTTCTATAGAGAAGGATTTGCCAACATGCCTAAATGGGGGAAATTGGTATGGTCTGTCATCCTGATTAAACTTTTCGTAATGTTTGTTATCCTGAAAATCTTCTTTTTCCCCAATTTTTTGAATACAAATTTTAAAAACGATGCCGATCGAAGCAATCATGTTCTCGAAAATTTAACCAATATCAATAACTAAAAAAAATCTATGTTTGAAGGAATCGACTTAGCTTTAGTCAATTGGTCGCGTGCCCAATTTGCACTTACGGCCATGTACCATTGGGTTTTTGTTCCTCTGACATTGGGGTTGGCAATTATCGTAGCGATAATGGAGACCCTCTATGTTAAAACCGGAAATCCGGAATGGAAACGTATTACTAAATTTTGGATGACCCTGTTTGGAATCAACTTTGCCATTGGTATAGCCACTGGCATCATCCTCGAATTCGAGTTTGGTACCAACTGGTCAAACTACTCATGGTTTGTGGGCGATATTTTTGGCGCACCATTGGCCATCGAAGGCATTCTGGCCTTTTTTATGGAATCAACATTTATCGCCATTATGTTTTTCGGATGGAACAAAGTGAGCAAAGGATTTCATTTAACTGCTACCTGGTTAACCGCCATTGGTGCAAACCTGTCTGCTTTGTGGATATTGGTCGCCAATGGCTGGATGCAAATGCCTGTAGGTATGGTTTTTAATCCTGAAAAGGCCCGAATGGAAATGGTCAACTTCTGGGATGTTTTGTTTTCGCCAATGGCTGTTCATAAGTTTTTGCATACTACTTCTTCAAGTTTTGTGCTCGCTGCCATATTTGTAATTGGCGTTTCGGCCTGGTACATCCTTAAAGGAAGAGATATTGTTTTTGCCCGAAAAAGTATTGTAGTTGCGGCAATTTTTGGTCTTCTGGCTTCTGGTTACACTTTGGTAACAGGCGATAGTTCAGCCCGCGAAATTGCACATCACCAACCAATGAAATTTGCTGCTTTCGAAGGATTGTACAATGGTAGCAAAGGGGCAGGACTGGTTGCCCTGGGTGTTATTTCAACAACCGATAATGATCCATCCAATGAAAACCTCAAGGATTTTAAGGTGAAAATTGAAATACCTAATGTCTTGTCCTACATGGCTTTTCTAAATTGGGATGCTTTTGTGCCGGGAGTAAATGATCTGATCAGAGGAAATGAAAAAGAAGGGGTCATGTCGGCTATGGATAAGATCGTAAGGGGAAAAAAGGCAATTGAAAAGCTGACTGCGTATAAAGAAGCAAAAAAGGGCGGGTTGGTCAGTCGTGCTGACTCGTTAAAAACCGAAATTATGAGTCCTGATTTTCAAAAGAACTATTTCAAGTATTTCGGATATGGCTACATCAGCGACCCCAATACTCTGGTTCCGAGTATCCCTTTGTCCTTCTATAGTTTCCATATCATGGTGGTGCTGGGGTTGTATTTCATTGTCTTTTTTGTGTTAGCACTGCTTTACACACTGAAAGGCAAAATCCACAAGAAACGAACCTTTTTACGATTTGCTCTCTGGACTATTCCTTTGGCATATCTGGCCAGTCAGTCAGGATGGATATTGGCCGAAGCAGGCCGTCAACCCTGGGTAATACAGGATTTGATGCCGACCATGGCAGCTGTAACAAAAATTAGCGTCGGTGCAGTGCAGGTTACATTCTGGCTCTTTGCAATCATTTTTACCACGCTGTTGATTGCTGAAATAAAAATCATATTGCGACAAATAAAAATCGGACCTAAAGTAGAAGGAGGAGCCAAATAATGTTTGAAACTTTATCACTTATAACTTTGCAGCAATACTGGTGGCTGATTGTTTCGCTGCTGGGTGCATTGTTTGTTTTCCTGACCTTCGTGCAAGGTGGCGAAACGCTGTTGTTTACAATCGCTAAAAATGATACGGAAAAATCACTTTTGATTAATACATTGGGCCGGAAATGGGAATTCACATTCACCACGCTGGTTACCTTTGGCGGAGCGTTCTTTGCTTCATTTCCCTTGTTTTATGCCACTTCGTTTGGTGGCGCTTACTGGGTCTGGTTTGCTATTCTTATTTCGTTTGTCATTCAGGCTGTTTCGTACGAGTTCCGGAAAAAGCCCAACAACCTTTTAGGGACAAAAACCTACGATGTTTTTCTTTTCCTGAATGGATTGCTCGGACCATTGCTGATTGGTACCGCAGTTGGTACTTTCTTTAACGGCGCTATGTTTTCGCTCGACGATATGAACAGGGTTACCTGGGGAACACCTTTCCGCGGATTGGAAGCCGTGCTTACCTTCCACAATTTAGCCCTTGGTTTGGCAGTTCTTTTTCTGTCGCGTATTCTTGGATTGCTGTATTTTATGAATTCGGTTGACAACTCTGCCATTTACGACCGGTCGAAAAAACATCTTTTGTACAATACCATTCCTTTCCTGGTATTCTTCCTGTATTTTCTGATTGCGCTTCTTTTCAAAGATGGGTTTGCTTATCATCCTGAAACCGGGATCGTAACTATCGAATCATACAAATACCTTCACAATATTCTGGCCATGCCTGTTAACACGATCATGCTTTTAGTTGGTGTTGTCGGCGTTTTGTGGGGCATCATATTATCTTTCCTGAAGGGCGGAACCAAAGGAATCTGGTTTGCCGGAGGCGGAACGGTACTGACAGTTTGGGCATTGTTTATTCTGGCCGGATTTAACCATACCAGTTTTTATCCATCGGTACTCGATATGCAGTCGTCGTTAACCATCGAAAACGCTTCTTCAAGCCATTTTACTCTGATAGCCATGAGTTATGTTTCTCTTTTTGTTCCTTTTGTTCTGGGTTACATCTGGTATGCCTGGAAATCGATGAACAACAAGAAAATCAGCACCGATGAACTGGAGCAAGAGCACCATTCTTATTAATAATAAATCGTTAATATTTATAATTCAATCAATTATGTACTGGAATTCAATACTTTGGTTTTTAAGCTGGCCGGTACTGGTCATCATTTCATATCAATTGGTAAAATATACCGTCCTGAAGTACGAATCTGTTCTGGAAAAACCTTTTGTCAAGAAAGCTCATCCTGAAAAGAAATAACGCATCAGCAATTACCTCCGGGTAATGCGATTATAAATCGCTAACATACAAAATCAAAGGCCGTCTCGAAATATTTGGGACGGCCTTTAAATTGGTATTTATTTGTAATGGGTTATAATCAGCTTATTGTTGGCAATAGCATGTTAATCATTACTAAGAGTAACTATTTACCCTATCAACCTTCGCCCAGGTAATTTTCCGATAAACCAGAACTCGATTTACGTAAAAAATTGCTCCTCCAAAAACCGGAATCAGCATCAGATTGGCAAAATCGAACCAGTTCAGTAATAAATAGTGAGTATAACCAATTATCCCCGCTAAAGCCATCACACCAAACACTTTCATGGCATTCGACCCTCCCTGAATTGCTGTTTTCTCAAGCGAAAACGGGAAGCCTGGTTGCTGATAATAATATGACAGCAATGTTATCAGGTAAATTGACAAAAACGCGATGAAAACATCAGGCAGAACTTTGATGCCCCAAAGTGCACATACAACTATTCCAACCAAGATGTAAAACGGAATAAAATATCGGGCAAAGGCTGCTTTTATAGTTCCTTTAAAGAAGTCTGCAGGCGACTTTAATGGCATCGATTTGAATACCCAGGTCGAAGTTTGATTATTTCCGATTAACAAGGCTCCACTTAATGCAAACGAAATCATCATAAAAATATATAGAATGAAAAGATATTTATAGCCTGTTGTGAAATCATTGAAACTACCATGTTTGCCAATATTTGGTACGATCATCATGATGATAATGTATCCAAATGATGGAAGCAGTGTTTGTTTAAACAATCTTTCGCGACCAACCATTTTCCACATCATTTTAAATGCAGCCTTTTCATCTGAATTGTAAACAAATATTGAGGACATCAGGCGGTACCAGAAGCTTTTCTTTGCTGTTTCAATTTTGACTTTCGAAACGCGGTCGCCCTGTTCCAGGTCCATCAATTTTTGGTTAAAAATGGGAGTGAGGTATTTACCGGTGCAATAGATGGCAACAGGAGGCAATACCAATGCTTCAGCAATAAATAACAGGTGCGATTGATCAAAATTCAATGTCGTTAACGCTTCAATTAGTCCTGAAAAGAAAGCGGGTGGAAGCAAGTAGGTAAACCAATGAACGGTTAAAACCATATCCTGAATAACCGTTTTGTCAACCATCCGGAGACCAATCTGATAGGCTGCCATAAAGAATATGGCGATGAAAACCTGAAAATACATGAGCAGGTTTTTAAGCCGTTCGCCACTGACCAGTCGCATAATGCCGAGGTACAAGATGTTGGCAATAAACAAGGTAAACAATACATTCAGGAAAAGGGTAAAAATAAATATCAATCCTGAAATGATTCCAAACTTGATAACCCCAACGATTACCGAAAGAAGTGAAAGGTTGAACGCCATCATTGTCAGATAAACAAAAACATGGGCATTGCGGGCCAGACTTATCGTATTTCCTTTGATTGGTAATGGCTGAATAATAACATTTTCGGAGGTGTCGAACAGAATAGTTGAGAACTCGGAAATGATCATCATCGCCATCATCACCATCAAAAAGGTATGTGAAAAGTAGAAAAAAGTGAAGGGCGATTTAATCATGATCAGAAACAAGGCAAAAAATACACCCATAAATATCTGAAAAATTGACTGCTTGATCAGTGATTTTTCTTGTGCATTTTCCGATTTTTTCGAGTATTTATTTGCTCTGCGGTCGTCGAGTGTGAGTTTCAGTCGTAAAATCCGGATAAACTGGTTGTAGTCGGCACCCATTTTTTCAATAAACCAGCGAAAAGGAACAAATAATTTCAGGATAAAATTAATCATAGTGGTTATTTTTCGAATGCGTTAATGAATGCTTCAGCCTTTTCGCCGTGATCGGTATTGCCAGTAAGACGCGTGAACATCTTCTCAAGGTTTTCGTCGTTCGAAAGTCTGTTCAATTCCTCAAATGAACCATCGGCAATCACTTTCCCCTGATCAATGAGGATAATTCGATCCGAAATTTTCTCGACCACATCCATCAAATGTGAGCTGTAAAAAACCGTTTTTCCTTCGCGTGCCAGATGGATCAACATTTCTTTGACCATGATTACCGAATTGGCATCCAATCCTGAAAGTGGCTCGTCCATAAAAATCAGGTCGGGATTGTGGAGCAGGGCAGAGCAAATCAGTACTTTCTGACGCATTCCCTTGGAAAATGTGGCAATTCGCTGATTCAGGTTTGGTTTCATCTCGAAAATATTCATCAACGCTGCCGCTTTTTCGCGGGTTTGCTCTGTTTCCAGACCACGCATTTCGCCAATAAACTCCATAAACTCCAATGGTGTCAGCGATTCGTATAAAACCGCATTTTCAGGAATATAACCAACCTGCTTTTTAATTTCAAGCGTTTCTTTGCGAAGATCTTTACCGAAAATGGTGATCTCACCCTGAAATTCACTGATTAAACCGCAGAGTATTTTTACTGTAGTCGATTTCCCGGCACCGTTTGGGCCAATGTAACCAATGATCTGGCCCGAAGTGATTTGCAGATCAATGCCATGAAGAACCTGCTTTTGACCGTATCTTTTATGAAGGTTCTGAATTTTAACGATGGTGTGATTTTGCATGAGGATTGAAAGGTTAAATAGTTAAATTGACAAGCAAATATAAATCATTTCTGAAAGTTATCGAACATATTTTTGAAATTCCGTTTCAAATTGAAGTTTCTGTAACGTTTTATAAGTAAATTTGAGAAACAAAAAACGACATAACCTATGAATACAATCCGTTTATTGCTGATAGTTAGTGTTTTGTTTGTTTTAAGTTGTGCCAAAACCAATAGCCAAATGATTGATAAAACTACCGTTAAAGAACTTGATTTGGATCGCTACCTCGGAACCTGGTACGAAATTGCCCGATTCCCTCATTCGTTCGAGAAAAATCTGGTGGGTGTGACCGCTACCTATCGACTTCGTGATGATGGTAAAATTCAGATTCTGAATCAGGGCTACAAAAATTCGTTGGAAGGTGAACTGTCAAAGGAGGTGGGGAAGGCCAAAATCCCCAATAAACTGGAGCCGGGAAAGTTGAAGGTTTCCTTTTTCTGGATCTTTTATGCCGATTATTTTGTACTTGAACTGGACAAAAATTACGAGTATGCGATGATTGGCAGCTCGTCGGACAAATACTTCTGGATATTGTGCCGCACGCCGCAAATGGATTCGTCAACCTACGAAATGTTGCTCGAAAAAGCCCGGAAACGTGGATACAATCTGGCAACGCTTGAGAAAGTTACACAGCCTGAAAATTGAATTATAAAGATTATGTGAGTAATAGAAATAATTTAATTTGTATTTTATTAATTACTCACCCCGAAGTCCGCAGGCGGACTTCCCCCCTCTCTTCACGAAGAGAGGGGCAAAGCATCGCAGATGCGACGGGGTGAGTCAAGATATTAGGCCAATGAAAATGCGACACTTCTTCATTCTTATTACATAAAATCATCAATCAAAATGAAATCAAAAAGACTTAGCTCTCTTATATTTAGCTTGTTATTTATTGCCTCAGGAATTTATGCTCAGGATTCAATTCAAGCAAAAAAGGGAACAATAAATAAACAAAAGCTGGTTTACAAGTTCAATGTCATGGAGAACATTGCTCCGGCTATCTGGCGGCAAACCAAACAGGCGTTTTCGGAAGCCAACAGTTTGAAAGCCGATCTTTTCCTGATTCACATGAATACTTATGGAGGAACGGTGGTTGATGCTGATTCGATCCGCACCCGAATACTGAATAGCAAAATTCCGGTGGTGGTATTTATCGACAACAATGCAGCATCGGCCGGGGCGCTGATTTCAATTGCCTGCGACCGGATTTACATGCGTACCGGAGCATCATTTGGCGCGGCAACTGTGGTGAACCAGACCGGTGAGAAAATGCCGGATAAATACCAGTCATACATGCGCGCAACCATGCGTGCCACAGCCGAATCGCACGGGAAAGACACGATTGTCAGCGGCCAGGATACGACTTACAAGTGGAAACGCGATCCGAGGATTGCCGAAGCCATGGTTGATGAACGCATTTACATTCCGGGAGTAATTGATTCAGGCAAAATACTAACCTTCACACCGACCGAAGCAATGAAAAACGGCTATTGTGAGGGCATTTGCGAGAATGTTGGTGAGGTTCTCAAGCTAAATAAAATGGAAAATGCCCGGATCGTAGAATACAAACCCACTGCAATTGAGCGGTTCATTGGTTTTATGGTCAATCCTGTTGTTTCCGGAATATTGATCATGTTAATTTTGGGTGGAATTTATTTCGAAATGCAATCGCCCGGAATTGGGTTTGCCTTGCTGGTGGCCATTGTTGGCGCAGTTTTGTATTTTTCACCGCTTTACCTCGAAGGTTTGGCGGCCAATTGGGAAATCCTGATGTTTATAATCGGATTAATCCTGATTGCGCTCGAAATATTTGTCGTACCCGGCTTTGGAATAACCGGAATTTCAGGCATTACACTCACAATTGCAGGATTGATTTTAAGTCTGCTGAAGAATGATAATTTTTCATTTGATCAGGTAAATAATCAGGATTTGATTATAGCCATTGGAACCGTTTTTATTGGGTCAATTGGTGGAATTGGACTGGCCATTTATCTAAGCCATAAAATGTTTACTGCTGAAACCGGTCGATTTGCGCACCTTTCTCTCCGCGAGGTAATGAGCACCGCGGATGGATATTTGGGCGTTGACCCGGAGTTGATGAAATTAAAGGGAAGGAAAGGTATTTCAGTTACCACTTTGCGCCCTTCAGGAAAAGTGAATATTGACGGCAGAAATTACGATGCAATGGCTGAAGCAGGAATGATTGAAAAAGGGACGAATATTGTGGTTACCAGGGTCGAAACTGCGCAATTGTATGTGGAAGAGGAGTAAGGTTGCAGAACTTAAAACACCTTAATCATTGAAGATACACAACAATAATAATTTGAGTTTGTTACAATACTGGATTTTTAAATCTGGCAGTCAAGAATTTGTTGAAACAAAATAATACTAAAAATCATGCGAATCGAAGTAAAAGTACCTACACCCGGAGAATCAATTACTGAAGTTGAACTTGGAAAATGGCTGGTTGCCGATGGTGACGTGGTCAACAAAGATCAGGAACTTGCCGAAGTCGAGTCGGACAAAGCCACGTTAACTTTGATTGCCGGAGAAAGCGGCCAGATAAAGATATTGGTTCCTGAAGGTGAAACGGTGGCGGTCGGCACCATTGCCTGCACCATCGACACCAGTGTTGCTCCTGAAAAGAAAACAGTGAAAGAGCCCATTGTTTCTGACCTTTTTGAGACTCCCAAAGAAGTAGTAGTTGCTTCGACACATGAAAGCGTTAAAATAGCAGATGTACCGGCCAAATCTGAAGACTCAAATGTGAAAGTTACTTTGGTTGCCCGCAAAATGATGGAAGAATACCACCTCTCGATGGAAGAAGTTTTGAATGGGCTCCACCGGATTTCGAAAAGCGATATCGAAGCTGTAATTGCCCTTCCGAAAGAAGACAAGCTCACTTCGACCGCTTCGACAGGCTCAGCGAACGGCGTAATGCTCATTGAGCTTGTCGAAGTGTCGAGGGCTGAAAAACGGGAGAAAATGACCATGCTGCGCCGAAAATTGAGCGAACGTTTGGTGGCGGTTAAAAACGAAACGGCCATGCTCACTACTTTCAATGAAATCGACATGAGCCGGGTGATGGAAATGCGTGCAAAACTTCAGAATAAATTCGTTGAGAAATACGGATTGAAACTTGGGTTCATGTCTATTTTCACCAAGGCAGTTGCCGAAGCCATGCAATTTCATCCAACCATCAATTCGCAAATCAGTGGCGATGAAATCGTTTCTTCTGAATTTGTGGATGTTGGTATTGCCGTTCAAACCCCCAAAGGACTGATGGTTCCGATTATCAGAAATGCTGAAAGTAAAACGGTTGCACAGATTGAAATTGAAATTAAGGAACTGGCCGAAAAAGCCAGAATGAAAAAGATCAGCGTTGAAGAACTGACTGGTGGAACATTCACCATTACCAATGGCGGTACATTTGGCTCACTGCTTTCAACGCCAATCATTAATCCACCTCAATCGGCCATTCTTGGAATGCACAATATTGTCGATCGCCCGATGGCTGTCAACGGACAGGTTGTTATACGGCCAATGATGTACGTTGCGCTGTCGTACGATCACCGCATCATCGACGGGAAAGATTCGGTTGGGTTCCTTGTAAAAGTGAAAGAATTGATTGAAAATCCGGAGAGATTGCTTACTGGTGGCCGAAATCCGGAGGAAGTATTGCTGGGATTGTAATTCGGATTATTAAAAGATTTTGAGCATATTCCCGGAACTGTGTCCTGAAAATAGAATGATCTAAAAAAAAGAAAGAAAAAGATTGCAAATAGTTTTGAACTATAAACATAACCGCCAACTTTTAGCAATGAAAACTAACGAGCGGCACAATGAACCTGCTTTCATCCGTGTTCTATTTCTTATATGCAACAGGTTCCGGCGATGGCTCAAACTTATTAGTATCGAACTTGATTTACATTTTCGTTTTCGACTCGTAATTACGGTTATTTCTTATTTTTGATGTATATACACAACTCGATCTTATGCGGGCAACAAAAATTATTCACCGGGGAGAATCTCGTATTAAAGTTGATTTTCCTTACAA
>Ga0209125_1000500_pt1 | contig 49583 bp, 42 predicted proteins | sample BarGraIncub1131A_FD_184503 | JGI IMG/M metagenome (GOLD analysis project Ga0209125, IMG submission 184503) | Arctic peat soil microbial communities from Barrow, Alaska - Barrow Graham LP Incubations 11-31A (SPAdes) (version 2) | ecosystem: Environmental > Terrestrial > Soil > Wetlands > Peat... | reverse complement strand
ACCTACTGGCCCAACTGGGCAAAATGGACAAAACGGAGCAACCGGACCTACTGGACCTACTGGCCCAACTGGGCAAAATGGACAAAACGGAGCAACCGGTCCTACTGGACCTACTGGTCCAACCGGCCCAAGTTTTAATTCATATTTGAATGGTGTTATAACAACAAATAAAATATCAATTGCAGTTGGAAGCACTATTATTTATGATAATGTAAATATTGTAGGATCTGATATCACTTATAATTCATCAACAGGTATATTTACAATTAATACGACAGGTGTCTATGTAATCGACTGGAAGATGGCTGTTACTCCAAATCCAGGAACCGTTTCTATAGAAATTGATTTAGTAACATCCCTACATGGTAGGGTTGGAGGTATATCTATTACAGCAACAAATCCAATAATAACTGGCTCTAATCTAATTTATGCTGCATCAGCAGGTGAAACTTTCAAATTTATTAACAATTCAGATGGCCCTATAAGTATAGTATTGGTAGGTCTATCTGGCCCTATTGGAACTGTATCAACTTTTAGAATTGTCTAATATAGTTAAATCATCTCCTGCGTAGCTGCGATATTAATAACAGATTATAAAATAACTTCATAACCTAAATTCATAACCTAAAAAGGCTGCCTCTATAAGGCAGCCTTTTTATTTAAGTATAAACATAACTTATATAAAAGTGTAAATCATGATTTTATTTTACGCTCTCACATAAAGTTCACATATTAATTTGATACTGATGCTACAATTTAGACTTATAATTTTAATTATAGAGAAAGATTAAGAATCAAACTTATATAATTAAAGTGAAGGGAATGATAAATATGAGTAATGGAATTGTTTATTCAGTAGTAGTGCCATTATATAATGAAGAACTCGTTATAAATGAAAGTTACAAAAGATTAAAATCAGTTATGGATAGTGCCCTCGAGACATATGAAATTTTGTTTGTCAACGATGGAAGCTACGACGCAACTAGAGATATGGCAGAAGCTATATGCAGAAAAGATAAAAATATAAAACTCTTGAATTTCTCAAGAAACTTTGGGCATCAAGCCGCAATAACTGCAGGGATGAATGAGGCCTTAGGGGATGCTGTTATAGTAATAGATGCAGATCTTCAAGATCCCCCTGAAGCTATAATCGATATGATAAAGAAATGGAAAGAAGGCTATGATGTTGTATATGGTAAAAGAGTTAAGAGAGTTGGAGAAACCTTTTTCAAGAAATTCACAGCTAGTGCCTTCTATAGAATACTTAAAAGCTTAACCAGTATTGATATTCCAGTTGACACTGGAGATTTTAGACTGATAGACAGAAAAGTATGTGATGCTCTAAATTCATTACCAGAAAAAAATAGATTTATAAGAGGTTTAGTTAGTTGGGTTGGCTATAAACAAACCTTTGTAGAATTTGTACGCCAAGAAAGATTTGCTGGTGAAACAAAATATTCCCTTAAAAAGATGCTTACATTAGCTTTTGATGGTATAACCTCCTTTTCTTACAAACCATTAATACTTGCTGGCTACTTCGGAGCATTTACAGGTTTAATAGGTACTTGTTTATTGATAGCTAACATTATAACCTCAACGATTAATCAAAGTCCTATATTAAGTTTAGGACTAATCCTTTCAATTACACTTATGATGTTTGGCATTATGTTTTGCTTTCTTGCAATAATTGGTCAATATATCGGGAGAATCTCTGATGAGAGTAAAGGAAGACCCTTGTATATAATAGCAAGTAAATTAAGTTACAATGAGCTTAAGAATACTGTTACTTTCAAAGGTAATAGATCCTCTGAAATATATGATCTAGTAATTAATACAAAAAGTGAGGTAGCAAATAATTAACCGCGCTTTGTATAAGTATAAATCCTCCTATAAATGATATGGTATAAATACTACATCATTTACAGGAGGATTTATTCTTTTAGATTGTGTACCATAATTAATTAAATGATTCTATCCTTATTATAATTTCTACTTTGTTTACACTTTCGAGTTCTATTATTTTATCAAGTGAATTTTTAATATTTTTTTCTGAACTTTTATGTGTAATAAACGCTAATGTTGCATGATCTTGATGTGTTACATCTTGAGTAATTGATACAACGCTAACATTGTTTTTCCCAAATATTTTAGCTGTGTCCCCTAAAACGCCCGCTTTATCTTTAAAATCGAGCCTAATATAAAATTCTGATTCGTTGTCTTCTGACTTTTTAACTTCTTTAAAATCAGCTTTATCATTTGTAGTCTTTACGTCAGATGGTGATACATTATTTCTTAATATAGATATTATATCACCCACAACTGCACTACCAGTTGGCAAATCTCCTGCTCCTTTTCCGTATAACATTAATTCTCCAACCGCATTTCCTTTTATTAAAATTGCATTAAAAGCATCATTTACATTTGCCATTGGGTGATTCGATGGTATAAGGGTTGGATGTACTCTTAGCTCTAATTTATTGTTTTCTTCCTTCGCAATTGCAAGCAGTTTTATTGTATAACCAAACTGTTTTGCATATTCAATATCAATATCACTAATATTTCTTATTCCTTCCCTATAAATACAGGCATGATCAACCTCAGTTCCAAAAGATAGTGAAGCCATTATAGCAAGTTTATAAACAGCATCATAACCGTCCACATCAGATGTGGGATCGGCTTCCGCATAACCTTTTTCTTGAGCCTCTTTTAATGCATCATCAAAGCTACTTCCATCTATGGTCATTTTGCTTAATATATAATTTGTTGTTCCATTTATTATTCCAGTTATCTGCTGAATTCTATTTGCTGTAAGACTCTCATTAATTTCTCTTATTATTGGAATTCCACCAGCCACACTTGCTTCATAATAAAATAATACATTTTCCTCTTTCGCTATTTTAAATAACTCTTTACTCCAGTTTGCAATAACTAATTTATTAGCCGTTACAATGTGTTTCTTAGCTTTCATTGCCCGTATCATATACTCCTTAGCTTCACTACGACCACCAATAAGTTCAACAACAATTTTTATACTTTCATCATTTATAATATCATCAATATTATCTGTTAGCATTTCGCTAGGCACCACAATATCTCTTTTTTTATTTATATCTTTCACTAATATCTTTGCTACCTCAATATCATAATTTGAACGTTTCATTATTTCTTTTTTATTTTCTAGCAGTATCTTCCACACACCTGTTCCAACATTACCAAACCCTAAGATTGCTATTTTCACCTTTTCCATGCTAATTTCTCCTCTCTAAACCTTTGTATAAAAGCGCCATAAATTAAAAGTGCTTTTTAGATTTATTTTAAAATTAAAAAGACTCTATTTATATATTAAGTATCCTAATTATATATTAAGAATTTTTTCAATTTGTTGTTGCATTTCATTCTTTGTGCATACAGTTTTATGAAGCACAGGTCTTGTTTCTAAATCCTTTATGCCTGCTGGAATATCGACCTTTGTTATTTTACTAAGTTCCTTTATTAGTTCAAAGTCATTTAACCCTATATATTTCTTATCTATTGATTTCATAACATCTGGTGTAAATTTATATGGACTAGCAGTGGATACAATAACTGTCTTTGTAGTATCTTTTGTTTCCTCTAGATATTTTTCATATACCGCATAAGATACTGCAGTGTGAGTATCAATTACGTAATTAGTAGTTTTATAAACCTTCGTTATTGCATTTGCAGTATCCTCTTCAGTTGCATAACCCCCAAAGAAATCCTTTAACTCTTTCTTCATGTTATGGTCAATTTCATATTTACCATCTTTTTTAAGCTTATCCATAAGGCCTTTTATTTTCTTTGAATCCTCACCACTTATAGCATATAAAAGTCTTTCAAGGTTACTTGAAATTAATATATCCATAGAAGGTGACATAGTAATTACAAAATCTCTTACCCTATCATATACGCCTGTATTTATAAAATCAAATAATACCTTATTTTCATTTGAAGCACATATTAGTTTTTTAATTGGTAACCCCATTTTCTTTGCATAATATCCCGCTAATATATCGCCAAAATTCCCTGTAGGAACACAGAAATTTATCTCGTCTCCTGTTTTAATGTCGCCCATATTACAAAGCTGAGTATAAGCATAAAAATAATATACAACCTGGGGTATTAGTCTTCCTATATTTATTGAATTTGCTGATGAGAACATTTTATTGTTTTTTTCTAGTGACTTAAGAAGATTTTCATCCGTAAGCATCTTCTTAACTCCATTTTGTGCATCATCAAAGTTTCCCTCAATTCCTATTACAAAGGTATTATCTCCAGCTTGTGTTAACATCTGGCTTTTCTGAATTGCACTAACACCTTCTTGTGGGAAAAATACTATTATCTTTGTGCCCTCTACATTTGCGAAACCCTCGAGAGCCGCTTTGCCTGTATCACCAGATGTTGCAGTAAGAATAATCATTTCTTTATCAATATTTAATTTTTTTACTGCATTTTTTAAAAGATACGGTAATATTGATAAAGCCATATCCTTAAACGCTAAAGTTGGTCCATGATATAATTCTAAAAAATATGATTGACCTCGTTTTACAAGTGGTGCAATAACTTTAGTATCGAACTTCTCATCATATGCTTTATCTATAGACTCACGTAATTCTTTTTCATCATAATCAGTTAGGAATTCCTTCATTATAGTAAACGCTAATTCTTTATAGTCCATATGCGCTAACTCTTCAAGTCCTATAGTTAATTTTGGTATTGATGTAGGTACAAACAGTCCTCCATCCTCGCTTAATCCCCTTGCAATAGCTTCAGCGGATTTTACCAGTCTTTCATTTCCGCGTGTACTCATATAATTTATTTGTTTCATATTATTATTCCTCCCATTTATATCCTTTTATATACTACCCTTTAAAAAATAATCCATTAACTTATATCCCTCTGGAAAATATAGCCCTGCCTCTTTAGCTGTAATTTCATTATATTCGCCGTTTAGGTTGTCCTTTTCATTATTACTTTGGTAAATTAAAAATGGAACTGGCTCACTTGTATGTGTCCTGAGAGCTAGTGGCGTTGGATGATCAGGAAGTATTATCATCCTATAATCTTCCCCTATTCTCTCCATTTCGTCTTTAATAACCTTAACTATTTGATTATCTATAAGCTCTATTGCTTTATATTTGTTTTCTATCTCATATCTATGACCACATTCATCCGGTGCTTCAACATGAATATAAACAAAATCATTACCCTTTGCCATTTCATCAAGGGCTGCTTTCGCTTTACCTTTAAAATTTGTATGAATGTTTCCAGTTGCACCTTCTACATCGATAATATCCATCCCTGCGCACATTCCTATGCCCTTTACTAAATCAACCGCAGAAATTACTGATCCTTTTAAATTGTATTTTTCATAAAAGTTTGATAAAAGTGGTTTCTTTCCTTCACCCCAAACCCAAATTGAGTTGGCTGGTTTAAGTCCCCTTGCAACTCTTTTTTTATTTATATCATGCTCAGTTAAGAATTTGTAACTTTTTTTTGTCATTTCCTCTATTATTTCACTACCCGGGCCTTTAGGCATATAGTCCTTTACCTTTTGGCCTAAAATATCATGAGGCGGTGTAAGATTCCACTCGTAGGGTCCATTATCCCATATCATAAGATGCCTATAGCTAATGCCAGGATAAAATTTAATAGCCTCAGTACCTAAATACTCACTTAATGCTTTTATTAATACTCTAGCCTCCTCAGTTGTAATTTCATCTGAGCTATGGTCTATCATAATCTTTTCCTCATATGTCTCATCATCTGACACTGTTACCAAATTACATCTAAAAGTAATATCTGTATCTAGCATGGACACTCCCATGCTAGCTGCTTCAAAAGGTGAACGTCCACTATAATACTGAAGTGGATCATATCCAAAAACGGCCATATTTGCTGTATCGCTTCCTGCTGGCATACCCTCTGGTACAGTTTTAACAGTGCCTAAGGTGCCGTGCTTGGCCATATAATCCATGGCAGGTGTATTTGCATATTGAAGCGGTGTTTTGTCATCTAGTTGTGCTATAGGATAATCTGCCATTCCGTCCCCTAGTACTACAATATATTTCATATTTACACTCCTTTTAAAAATTTTATTTTATAATTGCTTAATAAGTATTTTAGTCTATTTGATCTAATAAATTACTACATGCTATATGTATATAAAAAAACTGCTTTCGCGTAAGAAAGCAGTTTTTCATATTACAATATGTAAAAACTGATTTTCTTATTACTCAGAACTACGTTCTGCAGGAATTGACACCTTTATATTCAAGTAGGAATATCGGTTGTCGGGTTTCATAGGGCCAGTCCCTCCACCTCTCTAAATAAGAAATATATTAAATTTTATTTGTTTTTTATTGTAACTCATGTAGGATTAAATGTCAATGCAAAAATCTATCTATTAAATGCGAATAATAAATATTATATTTGCATTTATTGTATTTATACTTTATTCTAATATAAAACTGATTGGAGTCTGCTATGGAAATTGATAAAAAAGAAGTATTAAGATATATGGGTTATAAGAACCAAATAATTGATGATAATATGACCCTTTTAATTGATGAATGCTGCCTAGAAATGATTGATATATGTAGAGAAAGTTCTGTCTATGAAATTTTTGATATTGAAAGAAAAAATGATCAACTTTTCCTTTTAGGTAGTACATTAATTTTAAAAGATAGTGATATAAAAAATCTTTTAGCCCATTCAAAAAAATGTGTGGTTATGGCTGCAACTTTAGGAACCACCGTTGACAGTAGAATATCCTACTACTCAAGATTTAATATTACAAAAGGGTTAATTATGGATGCCTGTGCAACAACGGCAATAGAATACCTATGTGATGAATTGCAAAATGTGGTTATGCAAAACGCATTAAAAGATGGTTTACATATCACAACTAGATATAGCCCTGGATACGGAAACTTTTCAATTAATAATCAGCTTGAAATATTAAATGTCTTAGATGCATATAAAAAAATTGGTTTATCTGTTACTGAAAATAGTATTATGCTACCCAGGAAATCAGTAACTGCACTTATAGGACTCAGTAAAATGGTAAGCCCAAAACCGCAAGTGAGTTGTAAAAGCTGCAAAAATGTAGAATGTAATTTTAGAAAGGACGGTGGTCAATGTGCCAAATAAAATAAACTTTAATAACTTTTTATTATTTGACGGAGCTATGGGAACAATGCTTCAAAAATATGGGATCAAAATGGGTGAATTACCAGAAAGCTATAATATGTTACACCCAGAAATTATAGAAAAAATCCATAGTGAATATCTAGGCGCTGGATGTGACATTATAACTACTAATACATTTGGTGCAAATAGATATAAGCTCAAAAATACACAATATTCTGTTGAGGAAATTGTGGAAAGTGCTGTGAAAATTGCAAGAAGCGTTGCTGGTGACAAATTTGTTGCACTTGATATTGGGCCTATTGGCCAGTTAATGGAGCCACTTGGGACATTATCATTTAATGATGCCTATGATACATTTGCAGAGCAAATTAAAATTGGTGCAAAGTATGGCGCAGATATTATTTTAATTGAAACAATGTCCGATATTTATGAAGCAAAGGCTGCCATTCTTGCTGCTAAAGAAAATAGTTCACTTCCAGTAATATGTACAATGTCATATCAAGGTGACGAGCGTACTTTAACTGGTACGGATCCACTAACTATGGTTAATATACTTCAGGGCCTTGGAGTAGATGCACTTGGAGTAAACTGTTCCCTAGGACCAAATGAAATGTTGCCAGTGATTGCAGAAATACTTAAGTATTCTAGTATTCCAGTTATAGTTCAGCCTAATGCCGGACTTCCGAAGCTTGTAAATGGAGAAGCAGTTTTTGATGTTCACGCACATGAATTTGCTCAGTATGCAAAAATCATGGCGGAAATGGGCGTTACAATACTTGGAGGTTGTTGTGGAACAACTTGCGAGCATATAAAAGCTATAAAGGGTGAGCTTATACAATTAATTCCAGTAAAACGTGATGTTAAAAGAATAACAGCAGTGAGCTCTCCTTCATTAACAGTAGTCCTTGGAGAAGAAATAAGAGTTATTGGTGAGAGAATAAATCCCACAGGTAAGAAGAAACTTAAAGAGGCCTTAAAAAGCAACAATATGGACTATATACTGCAAGAAGCTATTAATCAAAGAGATGCAGGCGCAGATATACTTGATGTTAATGTGGGACTTCCTGAAATTGATGAGCTTGAAGTTATGGTTCGAGCAATTAAAGAACTACAAAGTGTTATTAATCTTCCCCTTCAAATTGATAGTGTACGATGTGACGTAATAGACGCAGCAGTTAGAATATATAATGGTAAACCACTGATAAATTCTGTTAATGGTAAAGAAGATATAATGGATTCCATCTTCCCAATAGTTAAGAAATATGGTGCATGTGTTATAGGCCTTACTATTGATGAGGGAGGCATCCCAAAAACTGCTGAGGGACGACTTAAAGTGGCTTCGAGGATTGTAGAAAGGGCTGCGGAGTATGGTATAGATAAATCAGACATTATAATAGATTGCCTTGTATTAACCGCATCAGCTCAGCAAAGTGAAGTCAAAGAGACAATTCGTGCCGTTGGGCTTGTTAAGGCTACACTAGGAGTTAAAACAACACTTGGGGTAAGTAACGTATCATTTGGTCTACCACAAAGAGAACTGTTAAATAAAACGTTTTTGGCGGCGGCTCTAACTGCCGGACTTGATGCCCCTATATTAAATCCTATGTCCCAGGCTATGATGGCAACTATTCATGCATTTAATGTTTTATGGAATAGAGATATAGCATCAAAAAAATATATAAAAACTTATTCAACTTTTGAAGGAAGCCCAACCATTCAAGGAAAACAGCTTACAAGTAATGATAGAGATTTAAATAGGGTTATTATTGATGGTATGAAAGAAGAAGCCGCGTCATTAACAAAGGAACTTTTAAATACAATGACGGAAATGGAAGTTGTAAACAAATATCTAATTCCATCACTGGATATTGTAGGACAAAAATATGAAAGTGGTGAAATATTTCTTCCTCAATTATTGCAATCTGCAGAAACAGTAAAAAAATCTTTTGAAATAATTAAAGAAAGAATGATGGCAAGTAAAGACAAAAAACTTAGCAAAGGCACAATTGTACTTGCAACTGTTAGAGGCGATATACACGACATAGGGAAAAATATAGTTAAGATATTACTCGAAAACTATGGCTTTGAGGTAATAGATCTTGGGAAAGATGTTCACGAGGATGTTGTCGTTGAAGCAGTTAAAAATGGTAATATTAAATTAGTTGGATTAAGTGCACTTATGACCACAACAGTTAGGAGTATGGGAGAGACAATAAAGGCACTTCGGGATAATAATTTGGATTGCACTGTGCTTGTTGGAGGCGCAGTTTTAAATGAAGAGTATGCAAAGATGATTGGCGCAGATTATTATGCAAAAGATGCAACACAAACTGTAAAATTCGCCAGAAAATTATTCAATTGTGAATAAATAATTTCATGTGTATTATCTAAATTAAAAAATCGACCTTTGCAGGTCGGTTTTTTATTTACATATTTAGAATAACGATTTAATCAATCTCATAATAGTTACTTTCTTATTGATTTTCCAAGTTTATTATTTATGATATTACCATGTTTTAAAGCAATCTCTCCTCCAATAATTACATATTCAATTCCAATAGGTTTTTTTACTGGCTCTAAATATGTTGCACCATCTTCTATTTTATTAAGATCAAATATCGTTACATCAGCATCTGATCCAATGCTAAGTGTACCTTTAGATGATAAGCCCATTCTCTTTGACGGCAAGTAAGTTATCTTTTCTATGGCACTCTCTAGAGTTAATATTTTTTTCTTGTTAACAAACTCATTAATAAACCTTGGAAAGGTTCCACTCCCTCTTGGGTGACCTTTCCCATTATTATATAGTCCATCACTTACTATAATACTTATAGGATGATTTATTGCCATATCTACTTCCTCTTGTCCTAAAAGGTGTGCAATTACTAGTGCATTTGGATCCTTCTTCCTTTCCTGCTCAAATGTATCTTTATTGAACCTTTTACCTGCTAGCTCTCCAGATGTCATCTCAAGTTTAGAATAAGAATCCTCATTCAAGTTATATTTTTCTAAAAACCCATCATCAAAACAAGTGGATCCAATAAATGTGCAATAAGCATAATACGGATAGTTATCAAATCCTATATCAATCCCTTGGCTTCTATAATGATCAATATTGGAAAGTGCCTCTCTCATCTGTCCAAAACTACACATACTAGAAACATGAGAAATCTGAAGTGATGCATTGGTAAGTTTTGCATAATTTATGATTTCCTCAATTGATGAAAGTGACTGCTGTGCATCGCCTCGTTGATGAATAGCTACAAGTTTATTACTCTTAGCGCTGGCCTTCATAAGTTCAGTTGCCTCATATTGATTAATTCCAGGTATGTACTCGATGCCCATTGAAAAGCCTATACACCCTCCGTCTAATTGTAATTTAAGTAACTTCGCCATTTTATCAATATTTTCTATATCAACAGGGCCATACTTATCAAAATCACCAAAAGTATTTCTAAGGCTTTCATGTGGTGCATACATTGCAATGTTTATAGGGTATCCTAGCCTATCTACTGCATCAAGATACTCTAAGGGATTACTTGGACCAATTCCACAGTTTCCACCTACCACGGTTGTAACACCCATGTTTAACATGGCATTCGATATGCACAATGCAAAGGAATCATCTTTTTCATTATATGGGTCCTCATGCATATGCATATCAACAAAACCAGGTGTTACAATAAGACCTTGTGCATTTATTTCGGTATTTCCAGATAAACACTCCCTGCTTATACATGCTATCATGCCCTTTGTTATTCCTATATTTTGCTTAGAATTAATCTTATTGAAAGGATCAATAACTAAACCATTATTAATTACTATATCAAACATATAAAATCATTCCCTTCACAAGTCGTTAAAATGGTCCATAATGAAACATATTTGCTAGAATTACTGCAACTAAAGCAATGGTATATTGCAATACAACTAGTTTAATCATAACCTTCGCCCATTTCTGCCATGGTACTCCTGCAATTGCAAGACCAGCCATGAAATATCCTGAAGTTGGGAAAATAGTATTTCCTATCCCATCTGCAAGTGAGAAAACTAAAACTGCTGTTTGACGAGTAACATGAAGTAGGTCCGCTAAAGGTACCATAATTGGCATAGTTAAGGCAGCCTGTCCACTACCTGAGGGAACAATAACATGTATTAACGCCTGTATAACAAACATTCCTGCAGAGCTTAATGAAGCTGGCAATAAATGCAGTACCCCTGAAGCATTAAATAATATTGTATCAATAAGTTTTCCGTTAGTTAATACAACTACAATTGCCCTTGCGAGACCAATTACTAATGCCCCTGTTAAAATATTTGCAGCACCTTTCATGAAAGCATCTACAAGTTGATTAGAAGATAGTCTTGCTATTAAGGCAATGACAATTGCTAGTATAATAAACAAAGCTGACATTTCTTCCATACCCCAACCTAATTTCATAACACCAAAAGTTAAGATGGAAAAATTACATAAGAATGCAAATAAAATAAATTTATGTTTCCTCTCTAATTTTATTTCAGGGGCCTCTGCATTAGTTTCCACTAAGTATTTACCATCACCAAAGCATCCCAGTGAAGGATCTTTCTTTACTTTCTGCGCATATCTATATACAAATGTAACTGCTGTTACATACATGATAACGTATAAAAACAATCTCACTCCTATCCCTGAGAACATTGGGAGTTTAGCAATACTCTGTGCTATTCCCACTGTAAACGGATTCATAACAGCTGTTGTAAACCCAATTCCTGCACCCATTAGAACTATTGCTGTTCCTGTTATAACATCGTATCCAAGTGCTAGTGCAAGGGGAATTACAAGCGGTATATAAATTAAATTTTCCTCAGCCATTCCTATTAAAGAACCACCGACTGAGAAAATAAACATTAATGCAGCAACAAATAGCAGTCCTTTATTAGCTAATTTTTTTGATAGCGATGATAACATTGCATGAAGTGTACCTGTTTCGTTCATAACCTCAAACATTCCACCTATTATAAGTACATAAAATATAATTGGTCCCGCATCAACCAATCCTTGATGAATAGAAGAAAATATCCCAAAGAAACCTACCGGCGTAGATGTAACTAACTTATACGTGTTAGGTACAACAACATCTCTACCATTTATGATTGCTCTACTATATTCTCCAGCTGGAAGAATATATGATAGGCCTGCAGCTACTACCAGGACACAAAAAAGTAAAACGAAAACATTAACACCTTTAATTTCTTTTGGTTTTTTCAAGTTTGTTGTTTTATCATTAGTCTCTTTACTCATTTAATACCATACTCCTTAAGTTTCATAATTTTTTTTTACTTTGTTTTTATAATTTTTTTTTACTTTGTTTTTATAATTTTTTTTTACTTTGGGCAAACTCTTTTTTTATTTTAGAAAGCAAATCACTATTCGTAATAACATCATATCCAGTTAAGGCCAGTGCCATAGATCCTATAATTAAAGATTTATGTGCCTGCTCAGTAATTGTTGCTTTTGCCATTTCCTCAGTATGTAAGTTTAAATTTGGATTACCAATTCCAAGCAGTGGATGTATAGACGGAACAATATAACTTACATTACCCATATCTAATGATCCAATATTCTCTGATGGATTAATATCTGTAACTCCAAGCATTCTCAAATTCTCATTGAATGACTCGGATAGATTCTCATTTGTATTCATATCATCAAAGGGTGATTCATATAAACTAACCTTAAGACTTGCGCCGGTCATTAATGCTGCCCCACTCGCTATATTTTTCACCTTTTGAATTACTTCTTTTAAGTAACTCTTTTTTTGAGCCCTTACGTAAAATTTTGCAACTGCCTTATCTGGTACTATATTTGCTGCCGTTCCCCCCTCACTTATAATCCCATGTATCCGTACATCAGGCGTTACATGCTGCCTCAAGGCATTTACACCATTAAACATTAATATAACTGCATCCAAGGCATTAATTCCGTTTTCTGGTGAGCTTGCTGCATGACTTGATTTTCCTTTAAAGTCAAATTGAAGTGCTTCCATTGCTAAGGCCGGTCCACTTCTACAAGTTTTACCATATGGGTGCATCATCATAGCAACATCAACGTTATCAAATACTCCTTTATTCGCCATATCAATCTTTGCACCATTTGTTTCCTCGGCTGGAGTTCCGTAAACCTCTATTTTGCCACCTACTTTTCCTATTACCTTGCTTAAAGCTATCGCTGCACCAACGCTAATTGTACCAATCATATCATGTCCACAGCCATGTCCTATTCCTGGCAATGCATCATATTCACACAAATATGCAATAGTTGGACCTAATAAATTGCTATCATATACCGCTCTAAATGCAGTTTTTCTATTTGCTATACCAATTTCTATTTTGAAAGAATGTTCTGATAATAAAGAAGTTAACTTTTCAACGGCCTTAAATTCTTCATCACCTAATTCTGGGTTTTTATAAATATAATCATTTACTTCCCATAGTCTTTCTTTTATGATCTTAACTTCTTGAATTATCCGATTTTTCATTTTGTTATACTCCTTTTTAGAAAAACAACCAACAAATTGTTGGTTGTTTTTGCTTTATACAATATACAATATTTATATACTGTATCCTATTTAGTTAAATGATTCTATTCTTATTATACTTTCGATCTCATTTACATTTTCTAGTTCTTTTATTTTTTTAAGAGAATTATTTACATTCTTCTCCGCACTTTTATGAGTAATAAAGGCTAATAACACATGCTCTTTATGCACTACATCTTGGGTCAGCGAAGTAATACTAACATTGTTGTTTCCAAATATTGCAGCTGTATCTCCTAACACCCCTGCTTTATCTTTTACATTAAGCCTAATATAAAATTCTGATTCATTATCTTCTGATTTTTTTATTTCTTTAAAATCAGCCACATCATTTATATCTAATAAGTCAGAAGGTTTCACATTATTTCTTAATATAGATATTATATCACCTACAACTGCACTTCCAGTTGGCATATCACCTGCTCCTTGTCCGTAAAGCATTAATTCTCCAACTGCATTTCCTTTTATTAGGATTGCATTAAAAGCATCATTTACATTTGCCATTGGGTGACTCGATGGTATTAGTGTTGGATGAACTCTAAGCTCTAATTTATTACTTTCTTCCTTTGCTATTGCCAAAAGTTTTATTGTATAACCGAACTTTTTAGCATATTCTATATCTACTGCACTAATATTCCTTATTCCTTCCCTATAGATGTTATCGTGATTAACCTTAGTTCCAAATGATAGGGATGCCATTATAGCAAGCTTATAGACAGCATCATATGCATCCACGTCTGAAGTTGGATCAGCTTCTGCATAGCCCTTTTCTTGTGCCTCTTTTAATGCCTGTTCAAAGCTAATTCCGTCTATGGTCATTTTACTTAATATATAATTAGTTGTTCCGTTAATAATTCCAATTATCTGCTCAATTCTATTTGCTGTAAGACTCTCAGTAATTTCACGTATTATTGGAATTCCGCCAGCTACACTTGCTTCATAATAAAATAATACATTTTCCTCCTCAGCAATTTTAAATAACTCTTCGCTCCAATTTGCAATAACTAACTTATTAGCAGTTACAATATGTTTTTTAGCTTTCATTGCACGTATCATATATTCCTTAGCTTGATCCCGTCCACCAACAAGTTCAACTACAATTTTTATACTATCATCATTTATAATATCATCAATATTATCTGTTAATATTCCCTTAGCTAATTCAATATCTCTTTTCTTACTTATGTCTTTTACGAGTATTTTAGCTACCTCTATATCGTAATTTGAACGTTTCATTATTTCCTTTTTATTTTCTTGTAATATTTTCCACACACCTGTTCCAATATTTCCAAATCCTAAAATTGCTATTTTTACCTTCTCCATATAAATCTCCTCCTCATAAACTTTAAATATATTTTTTATTAATTATCAAACGCGTTATAAACTGATCTAATTGCATTTTCAAAATCCTCGTTTTCTACACCAATAATGATGCTTAACTCACTTGACCCTTGATTTATCATTCTAATATTTATATCACATTTTGACAATGCACTAAATACTTTAGCAGATATTCCCTTTGTTTTTATTATACCTTCTCCAACAACTGCTATTAATGCCATATTAGGATGGGTTATTATTGAATCTGGACTACATTGATATTCAATTTCCTCGAGTATTTTATCAATTTTATTATCAAGTTCTGAATCGTCAATTACTAACGAAATTGAATCTATGCCTGATGGAATATGCTCAAAGGACACATTATTACTTTCAAGAACTGAAAGAATTTTTCGGCAATAACCTATATCTCTGTTCATAAGTGTCTTTTCAATTGCTATAACTGTAAAGTCTTTTTTCCCAGCTATCCCTGTAATATTTCCAGGCTTAGCCTCTAATTTATCATTTAAAATAAATGTTCCTTTCCCAAGTGGATCGTTAGTATTTTTTATATTAATTGGAATTCCCTCATTTTTAACTGGAAAAATTGCCTCTTCATGAAAGACTTTTGCCCCCATATATGAAAGTTCCCTAAGTTCCTTATATGTTACCTCTTTAATAGGTTTAGGATCATTAACGATGTTTGGATCCGCCATTAAGAATCCTGACACATCTGTCCAGTTCTCATATACTATTGCTCCTACACCCTTAGCAATTATTGCCCCGGTAATGTCTGAGCCACCTCTTGAAAATGTTTTTATTTTACCATCCGGGGTAGCACCATAAAACCCTGGTATTACTGCTTTTTTAACCTTTGATAATCTTCTCTTTATAGCATCATATGTTGCAGGTTCATCCAAACGTCCACTTTTCTTAAAAATAATAATCTCAGCAGCGTCAATAAATTCATACCCCAAATGTTCAGCGAGTATTAAACCGTTTAAATATTCTCCTCTACTTGCCACAAAATCCTCTGAAGCTCCATCAATTATCTTTTCCTTAAGTTCTTTTAAATATTTTGACATATCAATGGAAAGTTTTAATTCACTACACAAGACAGTATATCTTTCTTCAATTAATTTTAATAGTTCCTCGAATGGTAGTGATTTTTTCACGTGTTGTTGGCATAAATATAAAAGATCTGTAATTTTATAATCACCTTTGCTTCTCTTACCCGGAGCTGATGGGACAACGTAACATCGCCTATCATCTGATAAAACAATTTCTTTTACCTTTTCAAATTGAGTACTATTGCATAATGAACTTCCACCAAACTTTGTAACTATAACTTCCATTAATATTTCCCCCTACTTGTTACCTTATATTACCATATTACATTTATTTTACATTCTATTCTAAAACTTCAATTACCTTATTACTTTTCCCTATCATAAATTAGTATTGAATTAATTATACTCGTTTTTCCCATAATGTCACCTAATATTGCGAACATTTAACTCTAACGCCTATTTTTAATTATTTTTCCACCAAAATCAGGTTTTTTCTATATGCAAATTAGTATTTATACATAGTTAACAAATATTACACACTTCCTTCATTATATTGTCATATTTATATGTTATTGTTAAATCGTAAACTCATAAATTAAAGCGAAGTCCCCCTTTACTTTAATAACAAAAGCTGTGAATTAATAATTCACAGCTTTTTCATAAATAGTCTTCTCATTTATAATATTTACTTCCTTCTAAATTTCAGGTTCTACATGAACTACTACTTCTGTAATATCAAGCTCACTTCTCAACTTTTCTTCAACCATTTTTGTGATATTATGTCCTTCAATTACACTTAATTCTGCACTAACTCTTACTACTACATCAATAAGAATATTATTTCCATTAACTCGAGCTCTAATGTCCTTAACCTTTTTAACTCCTGAAACCTCATTTATGCAATTAGTTATATTATCTAATTTTTCTCTATTGAAACCATCCGTCAAGTTATTTGTTGCCTCCCTAAAAATATCCCAGCCAGTCTTTACAATTAATATACCAACTATAACTGCCGCTAATGGATCTATCCAGGGCAGACCAAATTGAGACGCCACAATACCAACTGCTGTTCCTATACTAACCCATGCATCTGAAAGGTTATCTTTAGCAGCGGCCATAAGTCCAGAACTATTTATTTGAATAGCAATTTTCTTATTGTAACGGTACACAAGGTATATTGCTACTGCACAAATAACACCAACTAAAGCTGCTTTTAAATCTGGAACCTGCGCTTTAAAGAAAAAAATAGAGTGAGCTGCATTATATAAAACATCCATCCCTACAGCTATCATAATTAATGAGGAAATAAGTGATGCAATAGTCTCCGCTCTAAAATGACCATAAAGATGATTATCATCCGCTGGTTTTCTTGATATTTTCAATCCAATTAGAACAGCGAGTGAAGCAACTATATCTGTTGTATTATTTAATCCATCTGCAGTTAGAGCCTTTGAACTTGCTAAGTACCCAACTCCTAGCTTTAATGCAGCAAGTATAATATAAGCAAGAATGCTTATACGAGCGCCTCGTTCTGCAATCTTTAGATTATTATATTTTTCTTCCATATTTCTCACTCCTCAATTTATTAAATAATTTATGATAAAGTTAGATGTTAATCCAGAAAAACCAAATAAATTTATATTATATCATAAATTTTCTATTCATGAATTTTGCCCTAAAATCACATAAAAAATAACCATCTTATTTTTTAAGATGATTATCAAACGATTTATATAAGCTCTTTGTTTTAATTATCCTATTTTTATACTGGTCATAGACATAGAACTATGTTGTATACCCTTATATATATAATTAACCTCATCATGTTCTTCCTGCAAACCTGCTATATAAAGCAATGGCAAATAATGCTCTGTCGTGGGCACTGATAATTGAGCACTTTTCCCTAGCTTTTGATAGGATATAATATTGCTATGTTCTCTATTTACTATTGCTTCACAAATATAGTTATCAAATTCAGTCGCCCATTCAAATGGAGCCGCGTTCATATTATAATCCATTATTGCTAAGTTGTGCACTATATCTCCACTTCCAATTATTAAAATTCCCTTTTCCCTTAGTTTTGATAACTTTTTACCAAGGTTATAATGATACTTTTCATCCCCTAATCGATTTAAGCTCATTTGAAATACAGGGATATCAGCCTCAGGATACATATGAACTAACACAGACCACGCTCCATGGTCCAGTCCCCATTCGTCAGTAAGTATAACCTTTGAATCCTTTAGTTCCTGTGCGGCCATCTCAGCATGCTTTTTAGCGCCAGTCGGATTATATTTCAGATTATAAAGTTCCTCAGGGAAGCCATAAAAATCATAGATCTGCTTAGGTGAATTAGCTGCAGTAATATATGTACCATTGGTTTCCCAGTGGGCTGAAATCACTAGAATTGCTTCTGGTTTTGGTATATTTCCAGTTGATTTACGAATAGCCTCAGTATATTCATTATTTAACACTGCATTCATAGGACTTCCGTGACCAATAAATAATGCTGGCATTTTTTTATTCATTATTAATCCCCTCCTATTTTAGTTCACTGATATTTCATGGTCATTTATATTTTACAATAACAGAACGTTATATTACTCTTTATTTCGAATGTATTTAAGAGTTATACTTGGATTTCTAGTTTTCGTTGACCTAATCTCAAAAATATTTAGTGACGCTACGAAAGGTGTAAGTTTTGTATATCCATAGTTTCTAGTATCAAAATCTGGATACCTTTTGTTAAGAGTACTACCTAGTTCACCTAAAAATGCCCAACCATCCTCATCTGAAATCTCAGTTATGATAGTCTTAATAGCCTCTACTAATTTATCAGAACTTATCATCCCACCTTTGGACTCATCTTGTGTGGGGGCTCCTTTAGTACTGGTTATTTCAGTCTGTTTTGGGGCCATTGAAGCGAGCACCTCAAGATATTTAAACTTCTCACAAGCTGCTATAAAAGGTGTAGGAGTTTTCTTTTCTCCCATCCCAATAACGTACATACCAGCTTCGCGAAGGCGTGCTGCTAATTTAGTAAAGTCACTATCACTTGACACAATACAAAATCCATCTACATTATTTGAATAAAGAATATCCATAGCATCTATTATAAGTGCTGCATCAGTTGAATTCTTACCTGTGGTATAACTATATTGTTGTATTGGGCTAATAGAATAATTAAGCAATACATTCTTCCATGAAGCTAGTTGAGGTTTAGTCCAATCACCATAGATTCTTTTATAAGTAGGTGTTCCATGATTTGAAATCTCATCAATTATGTACTTTATATATTTATCAGATACATTGTCAGCATCGATCAAAACTGCAATTTTCTTATCGTTTTCCATTATTTCTCCTTCGTAGCTTAAGCTTCACTACTCACATTATTCTTTCGTCTTGTAATAATCTTTAATAAGAAAAGTTTTATTATACCCGCAATAGGTACAGATAAAAGCATTCCAAGTATTCCAGCTACTGAACCACCTATAGTTATTGCCATTATTACAAATATCGGATGAAGTCCCATACTGTCCCCTACAACTTTAGGTGATATAACAGCACTATCAAGTTGCTGAACGGCAAGTAGTAAAAGCACTGCCCACAGAGCCATAATAGGATTCGGGCTAAGGAGACCAATGATAATAGCTGGAATACAACCTATTAGTGGACCTACATAGGGTATGATATTCGCAATACCAGCAGTTAACCCTATTAGAAAAGCAAAATCAAGTCCTAAAATTGACAAACCAATACTGCTTATTAAGCCAACTATTAAGCCATCAAGTAGTTGTCCTCTTATGAAACTCGACATAATAGCATTAATTTCAAATATAGTTTTATTAAGGTTCTTAAATTTACCTTTACTCATTATAATGCTTACCGAATTTAGATATAGCTTTTTAAAAAATTCATAATCCTTTAACAAATAAAATGAAATAAACAATCCAATAAAACTATTTATTATGATATTTCCTATTCCTGCAAATAAACTAATGATTCCATTTATAGAAACTGACAGATAGGAATAAACTTGCTTTATAGCTTGGGATAGATACCCCTTTATATCAATAGAAAGACCACTTTCAGTAATTTTTCTGTTAATAAAATCAAAAAATTCATTATATCGTTTTATATAATCACCAATAGTTGCAAACATAACTGATAAAGTTTCATTGCTACTAATTTGTCCACCAATCATTGCATAAATACTATAAACAAGTATAATAAACAATAAAATTACCACTAAATATGTTAGTGCAATGCTAATCAAGTGTGTCTTATATTTCAGTTTTAGACGCTTAGTAAGAATGGAATCTATAAATTTTGATAAGGGATATAATAAATAAGCAATTATACAACCAATAATAAGAGGCGAAATAATTGAAGCTGATGCTTTTATTATACCAATTATATTATTAAATAATGCTTTAAAATTAAAAACTACATTGTAGCTTATAAAAATTAAGGTCGTTGCCAGGACAATATATAGTACGTACTTAAGATATACTCTATCTAATCTGTCTCTCAAAATTACATCCTCCTTAGTAATAGATTTTTAAGGTACCTTTTTATATTTTATTATACAACATGAATTAATATCGCTACTAGCAATACAAATGCCATGCCTCGATGTACTTTAAGCCACATTCCCTTATATGTTTTGTTAATAAATGCGCCATAAATACCTAAAAAGAATATGCTAGCCATAAATAATGCTGCAATTATTCCAGTTGTACTAATGCGGTTTGCTGAAAATCCAATGTAAAAATGAGTCAGAACCGAAAATATAGCTATTGATCCCGCTAGTTTATGATTTTTAATAATTATCTTCATTATTTTTCTATATATTACAACTATTTCATTTTTATCTTTCCCTAATTTACTAATATATTTTTTATGAATATATTTCGAAAAATAATTCAAAATTGCTATTGCAAAACTAATAACCGTTATTAATCCGAAAAGCCCTAATAATGACCTACTTTGCATAATATAATCCCCTCCTCCACTGTTAACTTGATTAAATCTTAAATACCTGTATAAAATCTATTTCAATATCATTAATATTGTCATATATTTGTTCAAGTCCTAACAACTTCTTTAAAAATAACATTTGTTTCTCCGTTAATGTTAATTCTTTATACCATGGCAATTTTTTATGCTTCACTTTTTTTTCAAATGAAGAGTACAATAGATATAGCAAGAAATCACCTAAATAAGAAAAGTCCAAATCATAGGAATATTTATTGTTATCTGCGAATCTCGCCAAACCAAAGTCGATAAGATATACTTCTTCCTTATCTACCAAAACATTTGGTATTCTAATATCCCTATGAATTATACTATTTCCATGAATATATTTTATAATTTTAATGAGTTTAAACCCTATGTTAAAAAATTCTTCATTAGTAAATTTATGCTTATATTTGAAAAGGATATCTTTTACAGTGCATCCAGGTTTAAATTCCAGAACAAAACCATAAAAGCCCTTTTCATTTACTACTCCTAAAAATTCTGGGATTCTATCATCCTTTAGTTTTGACAGTATAACAGCCTCATCTACGTTTTTTCCTAAGTTATTTTTAAAAATACTACGTTTGAATTTTTTAATGACAACCTTCTCTCCTATATCCAAGCTTGCAAGAAAACACAAACCATATCGACCTTCACCAACAGGTCTTTCAATAATATATTTTCCAAATCGTTTGCCACGATATTTTTGTGCACTGCATAACCACATAAATCTAAGAGTTTATTCCTTTTCCACATTTAAGACAAAACTTTGCATTTTGAGGAAGTTTCTCCCCGCAATTCATGCAAAATAACACATCATTAACTTTTTGTCCACACTGCAGGCAAAATTTTGAACCATCTGGTATTTCAGAGTTACACTTACTGCAAATCATAGCATTTTGATTTACTATGGGTTGATTGTTCACGGGTGTATTCTGATATTGATTTCTATTGTTATTATTAGACCCGCTTCTTGAACCAATTCCGTCAAATAATTTCCCGAAAAAACCTTTCTTTTGGTAATGGTTACTTCCATTATTGCCTTTTCTATAATGATTTCCCTTTGATGATCCTGATGAAGAACTCATATTCTTATACCTCTTTCCTTTATATTTTTTTTATATGTCATTTTTTATATTAAACATTCGTATACTTTTCCCCTCTATTTAAGTGCATTTAATTTTGCAAAGTATTAGATTTATCATAAATTCTGCCTTTTTTAATATATTTCATTACCTTGAAAACTTCATACCAAATAACTGATGCTACTGCTATGGACACAGCAATCATAAGTTGACTTATTGATAAAGGTGCAAGTTTCAAAAAAACACACAAAGGAGTATATAGTATTACTAGTAATCCTATTATCGTTCCTAAACTGACTCCCCACATTACCTTATCTTTTATAAGACTCATAAATGATTGAATTGCGAAATCAGAATCCGAACTATTGACTTGAACCAATAGCACATTAGCAAGCAATATAATAGTAAGTCCCATGGCTCTTGCAACTGGTGCGTTGTCTGGAGATTGATATAAAAATGCAAAGTACGTTCCAAATGATGCACCAAATATTACAAGACCTTGCATTACACTTTTAAAAAGAATCTTTGCTGTTAACAGTTTTTCAAGTGGATTACGAGGTGACCTTTCCATAATATCATGTTCTGCTGGCTGACGTTCGAGTACTATTGAACAGGTAGGGTCAATTACAAGTTCAAGTAAAACAACGTGTAGTGGAAGTAATAAAAGGCTTGTAGGATTTATTCCAAGTAGTGGAGCAAGTAATGCTGCAAATGCAATAGGAATATGAATAGTGAATACATATCCAACTGCTTTTCTGATGTTATCATAAATTCTCCTACCATCTTTTATAGTGTCAACAATAGTTGAAAAATTGTCGTCAAGTAGAATTATATCCGCCGCTTCCCTGGAAACTTCTGAACCACGTTTTCCCATAGCAATACCAATATCTGCATATTTAAGAGCAGGTGCATCGTTAACACCATCACCGGTCATAGCAACTACCTCACCATTTCTCTTAAAAGCCTTAACTATTCTCATTTTGTGTTCAGGTATAACTCTAGAAAATACACTAACATCTTTAACCTTCTCGCAAAGCTCATCATCACTCATTTTACTAAGCTCATCACCTGTAATAATTTTATCACTATTTGGCATATTAATTTGCTTTGCAATTGAACTAGCGGTTATTCCGTTATCCCCTGTTATCATAACAACACGAACACCAGCTTTAGTGCAAATTTTTATATCTTGTTTTACAGATTCTCTTGGAGGGTCAAGAAGTCCAACCATACCTAAAAGTTCTAGGCTACATTCCATAAGAGTATCTGGCACATCATTTTCGCTTTTTATTATCATTTGCCCAACAGCAATAACGCGGAGACCAAGTCTCGACATTTCCATTCTTTTATTTTCTGCTATAGACCTATCCTCATCCGATAAGTTACATATCTTCAAAATATGCTCAGGTGATCCTTTTGCTGCAACTACAATATCATCTCCATTTTTCCAAACGTGACCCATCATTTTCGCATCATCAGTAAATGCATATTCTTTAATTAGTTCTTCTCCAAATAAAACATCCCTTGTGATTCTTTGTTTTTCGCAATAGGATATCATAGCCTTTTCCATTGGATCATAGGCATCTGATTTACAACCCATGCCCATTATCCGCGTCAATCTTTCTTTATCACTTGTTAAACTCCAAGTGTTCGAAACTGTCATTTTATTCATTGTTATTGTACCCGTTTTATCAACACAAAGAACAGAAACAGCACCTAAAGTTTCCACTGATGGTAATTTTCTTACAAGAGACTTCTTTTTAGCAAGTCTCCAAGCACCCATTGATAAAAACACAGTTAAAATAACTGGAAATTCTTCAGGTATCATTGCCATAGCAAGAGTTACTCCTGATAAAATACTTTCTATTATTCTAGCTTTAAAAATGTGATCTGGTAAATTATAATATGTCACAACTCCAACAAATATAAATAAAACTGCTGCAATTCCTGCACATAATTTTACGAGCTTCCCTGTTTGTTTTTCAAGTGGCGTTGGATTTTCAGGAGCAGATGCAATATTTTCTCCTATTTTTCCGTATTCAGTACATGCTCCTATTTTATCTACTAATATATTGCCAGTACCTTGTGTAACAAGCGTTCCTGCATAACAATAATCTAAGCGCCAATAATCAGTACTAGCTTTATCTCTGTTCTCCGTAGTAATCTTCCATACACCCTCAGCCTCTCCCGTTAAAGATGATTCATCAATGCAAAGAGTGCTTGCGTTTATTACAATACCATCAGCAGGCACTTTAACACCCTCAGCGATACTCATTATGTCACCAGGCACTAAATCGGAACTATTAATTACTTTTTCAATTCCATCCCGCAATACTGTAATATGTGGTGCTGATAAATCTTTTAATGCATTTAATGTTTTATCAGTTTTCCATTCTTGAATTACCTCAATGCTAATAATTCCGATAACGAAAATAAGCATGATAGCACCATCTTTAGGCTCTCCTAGAATAAAATAGATTATAGCAGCTACAATTAATAATAAAAACATTGGCTCCCCAATAACTTTCAAAATCTTGTGCAAAAAGCTTTCCTTTTTTTTACCCACAAGCTCATTCTTCCCAAATTTTTCTTGAAGTTTTTTTGCTTCCAAAGTAGTAAGTCCTTGTAATTCTTTGATTTGTTGCTTAGTCATAAATCGTTACCTCCATTTTGCTTATCTAAAGCATTTTAATGTAACTCTATGGCATTGCAATCTTCAGAGATGTTCTAGAAATGGGTATAAAAAGACCCGTAGAACAATTAAACCGTCCCACAGGTGTATAATTCATCCTGTTGCCATTTAGGCCCAGCCCCACGAACTTTTTTAAAAGTTCATCGCCTGCTCAGTTTGTACTGTAGATTTGTATGCAGTGCAAAGAGATCCCTATTAATTTACCATATACGCTTATATATGTCAATATATTTATTATTCATTATTCATTATTATTTATTTTGAAGCTTGATTTATGAAAACTTTTGGTATGCTTAAATTTCCACTCAAATACATCAATGCTGGATAGTACATTAAAAAGTCAAGTATATCTCCTAATTTAGTATCAATTACACAATCTTCGATATCTACAATTAAGTGATCAGAACTACTTCCTACAATTTTAACTCCTTGTTTTCGTGGAATTAGCTTGTCATGTAATCCAAAATCCTGTTTTCCCACTGCAAGTAGTGCCCTTTTCCTCACTCCATTATCCTCGTATGTTGGTTTAGTCCCAAAAGCATCAATAAATACTTCCCCAACAGGATATGTAGGTTTATTCTTTATTTCTACTATCTGAGCTTTTAACACAAAAGTGTCCTTATGCATATGTTTCATATTATATCCCCAAAATTGCTCTAAGTCCTCTGCTAATAGTATTCCTTCGCCTATCCTCAAATTATTTACTCTTTCAGGCATTTTCCCATCTATTACCAGAGTCAATGAACTTGTAGCTCCTCCGGAAATTACATCTAATCTCCTGTTTATTCTACTTTCAATTATTTCAGCAATGCTGCAGAGTCTTCCTAAATTATGCTGCGATGGCATTATCGACCCGTAGCAACCTAGATTTGTTCCTATTCCATATAACTCAACATTTTTAAGATTATTTTCTACATATTCTGCTAAATTAATGAATTCATCCTCGTAAAATATTCCTTCCCGTAAATCACCAAGGTCAAGCATTAAGATAACCTTATGTTTTTTACCTTGAGATTCACATTCCTTTTGGATCATATTCAATGTTTCCAGTTCAGAATTTAAACTTACCTGTGCAAACTCAACTAGTTCTTTTATTTCACTAAACATTGGAATCCTAATCATCATAAAAGGCATCGCAAATCCATATTTCTTTAGTTTAATTAATTGATCTATTCTTGAACTTGCTATATATGTGCACCCTGCGTTTGCAAACTGTTCTACAACTTCTGGTATTGCATTAAACCCCTTAACTACCCCAGCAATGCCTATACCCTGAGACTTACATAAATCAACCATTGATTTTACGTTTTCATATACTTTTTCTAAGTTTATTTCAAGCATTGGATATTTAGTATTTGAATAAGTTTTTTGTTTCATAACCGTACTCCCTTAAAATATTTTTATGTTTTGTATACATATTATCGTGTTTTTTATAAGTTTTTGCTCCTCAATAACTTATAATAGTATAACTCAAAGTAAAGTTAATTTAAATAAGAGAATAAAAATACCTTATCTCCATTTTGCTATATTATAATATTACAAAATAGGAATCTAAAAAACCAGTCAAAGTGAATCTACATCACTTCAACTGGCTTACAGTAATTATTTCTTATTTGTTAACATAGTTGTTATAAAATTTTTCATCACTTGCGGTTAGATATATAATTCCTTCAATAAAACCAATTATAGCAGGTATATAAGTCCAACAAAATATTAGATATAAAATTCCTATTTTTATCTTTCCCAAATAAAATTTGTGTACACCAAAACCTCCTAAAAATATAGCAAGTAGTCCAGCCGTAGTTTTACTCTTACTTGTAACTGGAAAACCGTTTGGAGTATAAATTGGTGATGCTTGGTATTGTGGTGGTTGATATTGTGGCGCTTGTGGAGCCTGAACACTTGTAGCTTCTCCGCAGTATTTACATTCTGCTGCATTTAAATCAATTGACGCTCCACATGCAGGACATCTCTTATCGCTCATTTTATTCACTCCTTAAAAGGTTTTTTTAAACTTAAACCTTGTTTATAAATATCATATTAAAATTTATTAGGAAATTGAGTCTTATTTTTAACTAAATTATAGTACCAATAATTACCTTTAAGTCCCCAAAGTATAGAAATTCCTAATCCTAACCATGATAAATCCAGCTTTGAGAGTAAAATACCTATTGCTAAACTTGCTAAAGCTAATCCCCATAACCCTTTTGTAAATGCCCAAATCCATGAAAAAAGAAATGCACACCAATTCCATTTTCCTTTATATGTTTCATTGCTTTCACCTATCTTGTTGAACTCTTCTTGATAATATAATTTCATGTATTTATTTTCTGAATAAGTATTTTCATTATTAATATTTACGCTTTGTTGTTGAGGCACTTGATATTGTGGTGTCTTTGAAGCTATTGCTTCCCCGCAGTACTTACATTCGGTTGCATTTGAATCAATTGATGCTCCACAAGCAGGACATTTTTGCTCGATCATTGAAATCACTCCTCTATAATTTTTATTTAATATTTAATGTTTCCCTATTTATAACAAGTGTTTGTGTATCTTTAATTAATTTTTGAAATCCCTTTAATTCATCAAGTTCAATGGATTTTTCAAGTTTAATGGATTTTTTATCTATTAAACTTGCCTCAAGAGATACTTGCAAAGTTACTAAATTATTTTTAATCTGATCTTCCAGTTCAAAAACCGCATTATTTCCAATAATTCTCCCAAAAGGAGTTGAAGCCTTAATACGTTCTTTCAAGGTTTTAAAGCTATTAGTAATTGATAAAACAGACTCACCATTTCCTTTTTTATTAAGTGTATCTTCAATTTGAAGCAGTTGTAGCATAACCGAGGTTTTATCTGCTGCTTGTATTTCAATTTTTGTGATATTTTCTGCTGCACCTTTTAAAAATGTAGAAATTATAGAAAGTACAACAAGTAACCCTGCAAAAATAATTAATTCCCAAACTATATACCACACTGTGCTTCCCATTATAAAGAAAATCGAAATAATATTAGCTACAATAACATACAAAAGCAGCAAAGTCACAGTTGAGGCTACATATGGTATCCCTATGCTTTTAAACAGCATACTTGGCAATATAACAGATGCATTAAAAATTAAAAGTCCAATAAGTAAAACCAATAACATAAAGCTAGATTTACCAGGAGCAATAATAAAAAACAAGCCAACTACTTTAAAAAAAGCTAATAATACTGCAACATCAAAAATAAAACATCCTGATACTTTCAATAGGACAGTTGATGAAATTTTACTATTATTCATGATTAGCCCTCCAATTTAGTACCGCATTCACAACAGAACTTAGTTCCAGGCAAGTTCTCTGCATGGCAGCCTGAGCATATTTTTTTGAGCATTGAGCATCCACAGTTAGGACAAAACTTCATATTTTCGTCAACTAGGGTTTTGCAAGAACTACATTCAATTTTTACAATTTGAATTTTTTCTCCACAATTCGAACAAAATTTAACCCCGTCTGCATTCATCATTCCACATTTTTTACAAGCTATAGTTTTTGCAGGTGTATTTATAATACTTCCAGCTGAGCTTGCAAAACTATTTCCCACCGCAATACCTGCTCCAGCACCAAGTCCAAGCCCAATGCCTGCCGTAGCTAAATTCCCGCCCCCTTCATTAGACGCTGCGGATTCCATAACATCAAAAGATCGCTTAACATTATAGCGATTATCTCCAATAATATCAAAAGCCGCTTTCTCTCCCAGTATTTTGTTTACTGTAGCAAAATCCTCATCGGGGAAATTAACAGATGATATATAAAAATTAACAATAAGTATTCCAAACCGCTCAAACTCGGAGGATAACTTATCCTTAGAGCTCATTGAAATTTCTTCTAAGCGAGGAGTTATTTCAAGCACAGAAATCTTTTGATTAATAATTATATCTGCAATAATAGTTTTAACCTTTGTTACAATAACCCCTTTGAAATATTTAATTACAAGATCATATTTTACAATTTGACTATCTCCAAGAGCACCAATTAATTCTGTTAAGAATACACGATAATCGGAAATCTTAATTGCAAATTGACCAAATGCTCGTACCCTCAATCTAACAGCATATTTAGGATCAATTAAACTAATTGGATCTGTAGTTCCCCATAAAATATCTAACTTTGCAGTATTATTTATAAAAAATACTTCTGCTGTAAAAGGGGTTCTCCCTCCAAATGGAATGTTAATTAAGCCTTGCAAAATAGGAATGTTTTGTGTACTAAGAGTGTAGGTACCTGGTGAAAAATAATCTAACGCCTGCCCACCTTTAACAAAAACTGCAATTTGCCCCTCTGAAACAATAAGTTGTGTACCACATACAAAACTATCCCCTGGGTAGCGATAAACTAACCAATCTCTATTTCTTATGCCATTGAATTTTATAACGTCTATAATAGCCAATCTTATCACCTCTCAATTTTTATAACTACACATAAACACACAATATTACATATAATATATATATTTTCTATATTCTCTAATAATTCTATTATTCCTCTATTTTATATGATTTTTTGACAAAATATTTTTTTATGTATAATAATTACAATTAGGACTTAATTTAAGGTTTATCAACATTGCATATTATTATTATTATTATATGTTATGAAATGGTATACTATTATTAATATATACATGCAAATTAAGAAAAGGGAATATACAATTTATATTGACGATAATATGGTTAAGAAAGGATTAATAATGAGTGAACTATTATTTCAAGCAAGTAATCTTATTTACAAGTCTAATTTAACTTATAATGATGTAAAAATTAAGAAAGGCATGGTCAATTTTATCGTTGGGGAGAGTGGTTCTGGTAAAAGTACCTTCTTAAAACTAATGAATGGATCTATAAATCCAACTTCCGGAAAATTATTATATAAAGGATTACCAATTGACGAATATAATCCTATTGATCTAAGACGTGAGGTAAGCCTAGTTTCTCAGGAAGTTTTTCTCTTTGATGAAAGCATAAAAGATAATTTTAAAATCTTTTATGAACTAAGAGAAAAATCTATTCCAAGCAACGAGTATGTGACTTATATAACCGACCTTTGCTGCGTAAATGTCCCACTTAATCAAAGTGCATCAACCTTATCTGGTGGAGAAAAACAAAGAGTCTATATATCGATTTTTTTATCGTTATGCCCAAGTGTTATATTGCTTGATGAGCCAACTTCAGCATTAGATGAAAAAAACAGCCATAAAATGCTGACAAATATACTACATTTTTGCAAGAACAGAAATATTGATGTTATAATTGTAAGCCACAATACGACTATTGTTGATGAGTTTTGTGAAAATAAAATTGAAATAGTTAAGGGGGCTTAAATATGAAAGGAGCAGTTGAACTAGGTATAATGCAGTTTTCACTTATTTATTTACTTCTAATTATTGTTCTCATAATAATGAAAAAGTCAAAGGTTAATCAAACAAGGCTTCTTTTGGTTGCAAGTCTAAGGATGAGCGTTCAACTTGTAATTGTGGGCTATATACTTCAATATGTATTTAAAAATCCAAATCCTTTATTTACTATAATTTTCTTAATACTCATGATAGCATTTTCCATTCATAGAGTACTTGAAAGTAGAAAAGGCTTAAACAATAAGTTTAAGATTGCAATAGGAGCTTCTTTAACTTTCTCTGGACTTTTTATTTTGATTTTCTTTGTCACTGTTGTTGTTAATAAATCCATATTTAACCCTCAATACACTATACCTTTAGCTGGTATGATTATTGGTAATGCTATGACTGGAGTAAATATTGCAATAAAAACCTTTATGGATGACCTAAGCCACGAAAAAAGTAAGATTAATACTTTATTAAATTTAGGAGTAGAACCTAAAGATATTTTAAAACCTTTTGCTAATAATGCTCTAGAAACTGCCTTAATTCCTACACTTAATTCAATGCTAGGAATGGGGATAATCTTTTTACCAGGAATGATGACTGGACAAATGTTATCAGGTACACTACCTACCACAGCTATTATGTATCAAATCGCCATTATGATTGCAATTTGTACATCTGTTTGTTTAACAGTTTTTTTATCCCTAAACTTAGGTTATAAATCATTATATAATAGCAGAAAGCAATTCTTATAGAGTAAATATACTATTTAAATTATAAAAACTGTGAAATTACTTCCACAGCTTTTATAATTTGATATCTTTGATACATTGATATCCTTGATACATTGATATCCTTGATACATTGATATCCTTGATACATTGATATCAACTGTGCAACAACGAATCATATTTTCGAAGAATAGAACATATTTGCCAAATGAATTCCTTTATTCTATATAATTCACTCTCACGGCTAACAGTCCTCCACTCTATGCAATAATCCATCAACCAATATTCAAGTTTACTTGCAAGTTCATATGTCGTACTTAGTGGATGTACATCCTGTCCATATTCACGTTCTTTAATGATTAGTGTCAATTCTTGCATTAATGCCACACCTCTTGCCGCAAGATAATACTCTAGCATCTCCTCTTGACGATCTGCATATGAACCTATATCATTCTGCTTTAGGAAATTTATTATTTCCCTACATTTATAAACTGCGTTCTTGAGCTGATCCTCCGAAACCAACATCATTTCCCTTTTGGCTTTTTCATATAGCGAAGTTCCAGAATCAACGTAGGTTTCATTGTATACCTTATAATCTCTAAAAAAAGCCAGATCATTAAAAATTATTATATCTTGCCTAGAAAGTTCGCGTAGTAGTCCTACCAATTTTTTCTTTAAATCTCCATATTCAACCAGTGAAACGACCCGATCTATAGTATTAAAATCCCTATCATCCATAGCGTTCCATCCTTGGGCCGCACCATAGATCATTCCTGGTATTGCAAGAGACGGCATATTAATGTGACCGCAATCCCCCCAGTCAGTATTAAGAAATCCCACTGCATGATACTTGTCACCTAACTTTGCCATTTCTCTGATGTTAGTAAAGCTTTTATCATATGCGTTCACCAATCGACTATATCCGGATACACTAGGACATACGTACTGATTTAAACCAATATCCGCAAAAACTTTAACAATTTGTTCCTTAGCGCCATAATCGTAATACCAATTAAGGCAGGTAACCTCTTTATTCAATTTACCCATATGCTCATGATTATTTTGAACAATATCGCCCCAAATCATTACCTTTTTTCCCTTACTCTGAAGATATTCTACTAACTTATTGACATAAGATATATACATCTCTCCGTAAACCATTTTCTCAGCCATAGAAGCACTCTTTCCCTTTCCCAAATCAAATGTTTCATCGCAACAAATATTTATTTTATCACTACGGAATAAAGGCATGTATTGGTCAAGAATACCAGTTATAAGCGTAAAACTTTCAGGGTCTGATACGTTAATTGTGTGATACCTCATTCGGTGATACCAAGTAAATGTATCTCCAATTCCAGTCTGCATCTCTCTGTATTTACCAAAACTCTCTGAACGGAGTATGTCATACAAATGACCAAAGGAGGCAATGCATGGCACCAGTTCAATTCCTCGTGTACTGCAGTAACAATCCAAATCCAAAATTTCTTCCGGAGTAAAAGGATCTGTCTGCGACCAAATTTCCTCAAATCCATCTAACCTTAAACAATTTTCCATATACAACTGAAGTTGATTAATTTTGTACAATGCTAGCCTGTCCACCAGTACTTTTAGACTCTCCATAGTTGGCACCCTACCACGGCTAACATCAAGCATATATCCTCTATTTGCATAAGATGGTTCATCTTCAATAATCGTGCACCCGATTTCAGCACGAGATGTCTTGCATAACTGAATGAGTGTCGCTACCCCATACAAAAACCCACGACTTGAACAAGCTGCAATTATAATTTTATTGGAGCTTACAGTCAGTAAGTAGGCTTCTACTCCTCTGTCCATATTTTCATACTCAAAGCAAATGCAGTTTTTATCAAGATTTTCTACACTTCGTTGCACTTTTTTAATAGGCAATGTAATTGCAATAATTTTTTTAATTTCCCGCTTAAGCAGTTTCGCTGTTTCTAGCTCTTTATCACCCAGTGACTCATCCAGCACAATAGCAGTATTGTGCTTTATTAAAAATAATCCATCTCCAACTGTAATTTTTCGTGGCAATGGGATCAGATTCATCTTTATTCCTCCTTATAAATATTTTGGATTAAAATCTTTATAAAAAATTTATATATATTTTTGTTGCATCTAAGTTCAAATTATTTCATTAAAATGTTATTTTATATACTTATGTTATACATATGAATTTTAATGTGTTTTTGATATACATCCATTATATTTATTTGGTAGAGTATCATGATTGAAAAATCTTAAATCAAAAACAAACCTACAGTCTAAATATAAACTATAGGTTTTAATATTTACTATTTTACCATTGTGCCACTTACCCATTCATGATGAAATGTTCCTTCTCTGTCCGTTCTTTCAAATGTATGAGCACCAAAATAATCTCTCTGAGCCTGAAGTAAATTTGCTGGAAGTTTTAAGCTTCTATAACTATCATAATACATTAGTGCGCTAGAAAATCCTGGTAATGGCACTCCTAAGTTTACCCCAGCTGATATTACTCTCCTCCAATCCTTTTGGTAACTATATAGAATATCCTTGAAATATGAATCTAACATTAGATTTTTAAGATTTGAATTGTTTTCATATGCTTCGTTTATTTTATTAAGGAATTGTGCTCTGATAATACATCCACCCCTAAATATCTTAGCAATTTCTCCATATTTAAGATCCCAGTTATACTCTACTGAAGCCTTCCTCATAAGTGCAAATCCCTGCGCATATGAGCATATTTTACTTGTATAAAGAGCTTTTCTTACACACTCTATAAACTCATCTATATCTCCCTCAAATTTTGCATCTGGCCCTTTTAACACATTACTTGCGATAATTCTCTCATCTTTCAAAGCCGATATACAACGAGCAAAAACAGCCTCTGTAATGCTGGGGATTGGTACTGCTAAATCTAATGCGCTTTGACTAATCCATTTTCCTGTTCCTTTCTGACCTGCTTTATCTAATATAATATCAACCATGTATTCTCCAGACTCAGTATCCTTTTGAGCAAATATTTCACTAGTTATTTCTATTAGGTAGCTATCAAGCTCACCCTTATTCCACTTGCTAAAAACATCGTGAATCTTGTCATTTGTAAGCCCCAGAACTCCCTTTAAAAGTGCGTAAGCTTCACAAATAAGCTGCATATCCCCATACTCTATGCCGTTATGGACCATCTTTACATAATGTCCTGAACCATTTGTCCCAATATAAGTACAACATGCCTCTCCATTTACCTTTGCAGATATACCTGTTAAAATTGGTTCTACTAATTTATAAGCTGAAAGCTGACCACCTGGCATAATTGCTGGTCCTTTTAAAGCTCCCTCTTCTCCCCCTGAAACTCCTGCTCCTATAAAATTAAAACCTAAATCTTCAAGTTTTTCACTTCTACGAATTGTATCCATAAAAAACGAATTACCACCATCAATTAATATATCACCCTTTGAGAGATAAGGTATTAATTTTTCTATAGTTTCATCAACAGGTTTTCCTGCTTTAATCATAATTAATATTTTTCTTGGGATTTCTAGAGAGTTTACGAATTCCTCTATAGAATGTGCACCCTTAATATTTCTTTCATTTACCTCTATCAAAAACTCATCTATCGTAGTTCTGCTTCTTGAATATACTGAAACAGATATTCCACGGCTTTCAACGTTCATTGCCAGATTTTTACCCATGACACCAATGCCTAAGACTCCAAATTGCTGTTTCTTCATAATATATACTCCTCCTGTACAAAATTTACTAAGTAGAGTTATAGTTTATATTATACTATAATATACCAACTAATATTCAGCTAGTTAAACAAAAACACACACAATACCTTTTGTAGTATAATACACTCTTCTACGATTTCCATATTCTACTGCTTAATTTTCATAACTTCACTATCATTCCTGCAATATATAATTATTTATTGCATAAGCTATGCCTGATTCGTCATTAGACTTAGTTATATATTTAGCTTGAACTTTAATATCTTCTACGGCATTTTCCATAGCTATTGGCATACCCGCACATTTAAGCATTTCCATATCATTGTAATTATCGCCAAAAACAATGACTTCACTTAAGTCTACTTTTAATTCCTTTGATAAAATTTCTAAAGCATTCCCTTTAGAAATATCTGATGCCATAATATCTAAAAGACAACTTGAGGAACTCACCACTGTAATATCATCATATTTCGAAAAGAACTCTTTTAAAAGTAGAACCTCTTCATGCTTTTTACAAACTATTAGAATTTTCAAAGCATCTATTTCATTAATATTTTCAACTGTTTTATTGTCTATATATTTCATTGGTAATTTTGCGTTTTTAGGTAATGATTTATTTAAATTTTCATATTTTTTACCCAATGGATTATTTTCATCATAATATACTATATCATCAGTATATATAATGAATTTTATATTAAACTCTACACAATAGTTTACAATTTTTTTTACAATAATTTTATCCATTATCTTTGAATAAATAATTTCTCTTGTTTCAATGTTTCTAATTAATCCGCCATTACATGATATAACAGGTCCCTTTAAATCTAATTGCTTAATAAAAGGTGTAACCATTAGGTCAACCCTTCCTGTAGCAATAATTACTTCTAACCCAAGTTTCATAAGCTTCTTTAATGCAACTTCATTTTCCTTTGAAATGAGGCCTTCTGAATTTAATAATGTTCCATCCATATCACATACACACCATTTATATTTAATCATTCTCCATTCTCCTTTATTAGCTTGCTAACTTTGAGTGTTAATTAATAATATCATATAATGCTAAACCTTAATTCAATAATTATAACTTATACTAGATAATATTACAGTTATTTCATCATTAAAACAAAGGATATAATAACACTCATTTTATGAAAAGCGTTATTATATCCTTTGAATACCAAATCTTGAGTATATATTTTTATGTTTTGTAACTACAATTACTCTTTTAAGTTTAATTTTTCTAACACGTAGTAAAGCATTTTTTCTTTTCTAGTTTTATGTTAAATCATCTCCTGGGTCGCTGCAACAGCTTTGAAGAAGATGCAACAGCTTCGCAGAAGATGCATTGACGACTTCAGAAGGAGATTGACCCCTTTGTAAACCTCTGGAGTAGATAACAATTCTCAATTGTTATCCTCCCACTTATAGAAGTGGGAGACTTTCCTTCTGAAATGTCGTTAACAAATATTCTTCTATACTTTCAAAACAAGTATTCACCATGAATACTATTTCTTCTTTATTTATAATATACGGAGGAATAAAATAGAGTACATTACCTATAGGTCTTAGTACTAGCCCCTTTTTAAGAGCAATCTTATAAATCTCATATCCTACTCTCATTTCTAAGGGATAACTTTCTTTTGTCGCCTTATCTTTTACTATTTCAATAGCCGTTATCATTCCTATACTTCTTACTTCACCTACATGCTTTAAATTTTCTGCCTTTTCTAGTGTGAGATTTCTTATAAACTTACCTTTTTCTATATTGTTTTTTATAATATTATCTTCTTCAAAAATCTTTAGGTTTTCCAGTGCTATGGCACAGCCCATAGCATTCCCTGAATAAGTATGACTATGTATAAATGTTTTTCTCTCTTTATAATCCCCATAGAAAACAATCATATATTTCATCAGTAGTCATAACTACTGACATAGGCATATATCCAGCAGAAATGCCTTTTGATAGGCACATAAAATCTGGACTTATTTGCGCATGATTACAGGCAAACATCTCTCCTGTTCTACCAAAGCCCATTGCAATCTCATCTGCAATAAGATGTACTTCATATTTATCACAAAGCTTCCGAAGTTTCTTTAAATAAATCGGTGAATAAATCTTCATACCTGCGGCACCTTGAACCATTGGTTCAACTATTACAGCACTTATATCCTCATGGTTTTCGGCTAAACACTTTTCCATATTCTCAAAGCACTCTGCATTACAACTCTCCCTATTAAAACTTTATTTACACCTATAGCAATCAGGTCCCTCTACTCTGAATGTATCTAAAAGAAGATTCATCTTTAAAGATATTTCTACCGCCGATGATCCATTATCAGAAAAAAACACTTTTGTAAGATTTTCTGGTGTTATATGTACAAACTTTTCTGCTAGCTCTATATCAGGTTTATTTGAAAAATTTGCAAATATAACATGTTCAATACTGTCTATCTGCTTTTTTATAGCATCATTAATTCTCTTATTGCTATGTCCTAGAGTATTCGTCCACCAAGATGATATACAATCTAAATATCTATTTCCATCAATATCGTAAAGCCAAACCCCTTCTCCTTTTTCAATAACTATTGGATTAAGCTCCTCATAGTCCTTCATTTGGGAACAAGGATGCCATATATATTTCAAATCCTTTTCTACATAACTATTCATGCATTTACATCACCCTTCACTTTATAATTGACCCAAACATTGTTCAATAGTCTTAAGATCAAAAGCCTTTTCTGCATGTATTCTTATAGCTTGAAGCATGTTATCCTTTAGGTTTTCAATGTGCGTAAGCCGGCCTATAATAAGCACTTCAGTAAGCTTTTCTATCATTTTAATATTGTCATTACAGATAATATTATCTATATAATTATTTATTATAATCCCTTTGATATTAATTCCAAGAGCTCTTATATATTTTACAGTAAGTACTGTATGATTAATTGTTCCCACCCCAGCTCTTGCCACAATAACAACGCTCATATTTTTCTCTTATTACCTCTATTTTAATAGGATTGTTCTCAATTTTTGCTGCTAAATGGGGGGATACAGGTGACTTATAAACATAAGGCGTTATATTAACATATGATTCTTTCAAATTACTCACATCACAAGCAATCAAAGTGTCGCCAGGAATAAGCTCATTACTTACTTCAAAAGCCCCACTAAGCGCTGCCTTAAAATAAGTAGCATTATATCCATTACTTCTGAGGAGATGCATAAGCCCTGCCGTTACAACAGTCTTTCCCACATCAGTATCTGTTCCAACTATAAATATTCCCTTAGCCATTTTTTCTAACCTCCAAATTTAATTCACTTAGCATTTTCATATCATCTTTTATTTTATTACCAGATGTTGTCAAGTAATTTCCTGTGATTGTAGCATTGGCCCCCGCATTAAAACAATTTTTTCCAAACTCATCAATGCGATTTCTTCCCCCAGCAAGTCTTATAAGCGCTTTAGGATTTACAACTCTTATAATTGCAATGGTTTTTAGTATTTCCTCTTGACTTAAGCTTTCTGCATTTTCCAGTGGTGTTCCTTTAACTGGATTTAATACATTAACAGGAATAGATTTAACCCCTAAATCTCTTAACTCAAAAGCTAAATTAATTCTATCCCGAAGACTTTCCCCAAGACCAATAATTCCCCCTGAGCAAATAACCATTCCAGCTTTTTTTGCTACATTTATAGTATCTATTCGCTCATCATAGCTGTGAGTTGTACATATGTTTTCATAGTACTCCCTGCTAGTTTCTAAATTATGATGATACATGGTTATTCCCTTTTTTCTTAGCTCAAGTAGCTGCTCATATCCAAGTATCCCAAGGGATGCACATAAATCAATTTTCATCTCCCTATTTAGCTCCTCATATATGTCTAAAATCTTGTCAAAATCACTAACCGTAGGCCCTCTTCCACTTGTCACTAAAGAAAATCTATTTACTCCCTCCTTTTCATTTTCCCTTGCAAGATTTATTGCATCTTCCTTTGAAACTAATCCATACTCATCTACATTGGTTTTATAAAAAGCCGATTGCGCACAGAATTTACAGTCCTCAGTGCAGCGTCCTGATTTTGCATTCATTATGGTGCAAAGATCTACATCCTTACCACAAAAAAATTCTCTTACTTTATTAGCACTATTACATAACTCTACTATATCTTCTTTTTCCTCAATTTCTGCTAGTTTCATTGCCTCGTCAAAACTTATATTTTGACCTCCTAAAACATTTTTCTCTATACTCTTAATAAATTCTCTCATGTCGTACCCCTCTCTTTTGTTTTTTAAGTAATATATCCACATTTTCTTAATACAGGTAATAATTTCATTGAAATATAAGCTACAAATACTGTGAGTACCAAATCTCCAGTTATACAAACTAAAAAGCCATAAAAAAATGCAAAGTAAAAAGAAATATTTTTTCCCAGGTATAAATTGTAACTAATATATAAATATACAACTCCAAATAAGTATATAAAAAACAGACCCAAAAGCAGCGTAAGTATTGTCTTTAAAAAAGTGAATTTCACTACATTCTCTCTTATTTTACCTATGACATAAGCCGCTACTATGAATCCGATAAGATATCCAAAAGTGGGTTTAAATATGTAGCTTATTCCGCCACCTTCAGTAAATACTGGCACTCCACAAAGTCCAATAGCCACATAAACTATTTGTGACAATGCACCTAATTTTGATCCTAAAATTAAACCAGCTAACGCACAAAACAAATATTGAAGGGTAAAAGGTACATATGGTATTGGCACCTTAATAAAAGCTCCAATTGCTGTTAAAGCTTCAAACATAGCAACTATTATTAAGTTTCTAGTGTTTTTCATGAATTCCCCTCCTCAGTACAGTTGGTATATACTATATAATAAAACAATAGCTTTCAATTGTAAACCATTATTATTTTTTAGGTTTACAATTGAAAGCTATTTAGTATTTTCACAATGTATTTATGGAATTTAATAAGACTATTTTTCTAAAATTTCTTTCTCATGTTCAAGAAGCCACTTCTTTCTGTTAAGTCCTCCTGCATATCCTGTTAAACTCTTATCTGATCCAATTACTCTATGGCAAGGCACTATTATGCTAATAATATTCTTACTATTCGCATTACCAACAGCCCTTGTTGCCTTTTCATTACCTATCTTAATAGCCATTTCCTTATAAGAGCAGGTTTCTCCATAAGGTATTTCCATTAAAGCCTCCCAAACTCTTTTTCGAAATTCAGTTCCTGAAGTTTCACATTTTATATCAAAATCTTTTCTTGTTCCTTTAAAATATTCATCAAATTGTTTAATAGCTTCCCTTAAAATTTGTGATTCTGCTGTGATTTCCTTCATTTCCTCTACAAACATAGCTGATATTAGTGCACAATCAGAAGTTATTATTTCTAATATTCCAATAGGTGAATTATAATATCCATAATATTTTTTAATCATTTAGTGACCTCCATAAGTAGAATCTACCGCTATATTCTAAAATTAACCATTTCTAATTTAGTAACAGAGCTTATCATCAAGATGACAAGCTCTGTTAAAGACCTAGCTCAATCGTTAAATTTTTTCTATTACAATTTGATCATCTTTGGCATCTACGCCAATTATAGAACCATCATTTATTTCTCCTTTAATAATCTTTTTTGCAATAGATGTTTCTAAAACATTCTCAATGTATCTCTTTAACGGCCTTGCACCATATATTGGATCATAACCCTCAGTAGCCATAAGCTGCTTCGCAGCAACAGTTACTTTCATTGTTATATTTTTGTCTTTAAGTCTATTTTGTATATCTGCAAGGAATATATCCACAATACCTTCTATTTCTTTTGTTTCCAATGGTTTAAATAATATTATATCATCCAACCTATTTAAAAATTCTGGTTTAAATTTAGATTTTAATTCATTCATAACTCTATCTCGGATATGCTTTTCTATACCTCCACTTTCTTTATTTTCTAAGAGATAATTACTTCCAATATTTGATGTCATAATTATTATGCAGTTTTTAAAATTAACAATTTTGCCCTGATTATCTGTAAGCCTTCCATCATCTAATATCTGAAGAAATATGTTAAATACATCTTCATGAGCTTTTTCTATTTCATCAAACAATACTACACTATAAGGTTTACGCCTAACAGCTTCCGTAAGTTGACCACCCTCTTCATAACCAACATAACCTGGTGGTGCTCCTATAAGTCTAGATACAGAATATTTTTCCATGTACTCTGACATGTCTATTCTTATTATATTTTCACTAGACTCAAATAAAGTTTCAGCTAATGTTTTAGCAAGTTCAGTTTTTCCAACACCAGTAGGTCCAAGAAATATAAATGAACCAATAGGTCTTTTAGGGTCCTTCATGCCTGCTCTTGCCCTAATAACTGCATTTGAAACTGCAGTTACTGCTTCTTTTTGGCCAATTACTCGTTTAGTTAGTTCATCTTCAAGTCTTAAGAGCTTTTGTCTTTCACCTTCTTCAAGATTAGTTACTGGTATACCAGTCCACTTTGATACTATCTGTGAAATTTCTTTTTCGGTTACCTCTTCCTTTAACATTGCTGTTTCATTATTTTGATGAATTTCTTCTTCTTTTTGTTTTATTTTAGCTTCTAGCTTTGGAATCACTCCATATTTTAGCTCTGCTACTTTATTTAAATCATATTCTCTTTCTGATTTTTCTATTTCTCCCCTTGAAACATCTAACTCTGCTTTCAAATTTCTAATTTCAACAATCTTAGATTTTTCTTTTTCATATTTTGATGTCATTTCATTATCTTTATCTTTTAAATTACTTAGTTCTTTATCAAGTACTGTAAGCCTTTTCTTAGATGCCTCATCATTTTCTTTTGATAATGCTTTCTTTTCAATTTCTAATTGAAATACCTTACGTTTAATCATATCCATTTCTGTAGGCATACTATCAATATCAGTCCTTATCATAGCACACGCTTCATCTATAAGATCAATTGCCTTATCTGGAAGAAATCTTGCAGTTATATATCTATCGGAAAGTTTCGCTGCAGCAACTATAGCCGAATCATGAATTCTTATACCATGGTATATTTCAAATTTCTCTTTAAGACCCCTAAGTATAGACACAGCATCTTCCACTGTAGGCTCCTCAATGGTTACTGGCTGAAATCTTCTCTCTAGAGCTTTATCCTTCTCTAAATATTTTCTATATTCATCAAAAGTAGTTGCACCAATACAATGAAGGCTTCCTCTTGCAAGTAGTGGTTTTATCATATTTCCTGCATCCATAGAACCCTCTGATTTTCCTGCTCCAACTATATTATGAATCTCATCTATAAATAAGATTATTTTACCCTCACTATTTTCTACTTCTTTAAGTACTGCTTTAAGTCTCTCTTCAAACTCCCCTTTAAATTTGGCACCCGCAATAAGAGCTCCCATATCTAAAGAAAATATTATTTTATTTTTGAGACCTTCTGGTACATCTCCCTTTACAATTCTTTGAGCTAATCCTTCTACTATAGCAGTCTTACCTACTCCGGGTTCTCCTATAAGTACTGGATTATTTTTAGTTCTTCTAGAAAGTATTCTTATAACCCGCCTAATTTCCTCATCTCGTCCAATAACTGGATCTAATTTATGTTTTTTTGCTTGCTCCACAAGGTTTGAACCATATTTCACCAATGCCTCATAGGTTCCTTCTGGATCAGCATTCTCTACTCTTTGATTTCCACGAACACTTGAAAGCACACTCAAAAATGCTTCTTTAGTTATATTGAATTTTTTTAATATCTCTGCAATCTCTTTAGTATTTACATCCATAATTCCGAGCATTACATGCTCAACACTTATAAACGAATCTTTAAACTTTTTAGCTTCATCTTCAGCGCGTACAAAAACTTCCTCAAGCCTTCTAGTCGCATAAACGGATCCACTATCCGCACCACTCCCTGTAACTCTTGGCATCTTATCTAAAGCTTTTTTAATATTTTCATTAAGCCTTACTATATCCACTCCCATTTTACTAAATATATTAGGAATTAAACCATCTTCTTGAGCAATAAGTGCTGCAAATAAATGCACCGTATCTACCTGCTGATGATTATTTTTTACAGCTAATAATTGAGCCTCATTCAAAGATTGTTGAACCTTTACCGTTAATTTTTCTACATCCATATAAATACCCTCCCTTTAAGATATAAATTAATCACCATAGTAGCTTAAAATTCAAGTTACTATAGTGATTATATTTTTAAATATTCTTAAAATTGTCTGTAATGTTTGTATTATTACTTTTATTTAATTAATTCTGTTTTTATTATTTTAAAACTGCTTATGCTACTTAAGCATAGCCTGTGCTATTCTAACAAGTTGCTCCTTACTTAAAGCCTCAAGATATTTTTGACGTTCCATAAAAGAGCATTCCTCTAAAAGCTTTCTTACTTTACGGGTTTCTATATAAATACCCGAAAGCATTAAATCTTTACTACTAGAGTCCATGTAATGCCTTCTCCAAATGTTATAATATTTTGTAGCGGTACTTTCACTGTAGCCTTTATTTATTAATTTTAAAATACCGGATTTTCTATCTTGCTTTTCAAAGCAATCGCAAAGTTTATATATTTTTTGAAGCATTATCATCTTTGTTTTCCTTCTTTCGTAGGTAGCCAGGAAACATATAAAATAGAAGTTTCTTTTTTATTTTATTTGTCCATATACGATTTCTATTCATCTTATATTATATCATATTATAGATAAAATAAACGGTTTTTACTCACCATATCCTATTTTTTTTAAAATCTTTTAAAAAAAGCCACCATTTTTTTAAAATTGGTGGCTTATCACTCTGAATATTTCCTCATTTTCAATTTTATTTATTACTATTAATAGCATTTTGCGCCCATTTGGAGTCCTTATATATAGCTCTAGCTACGCCAATTAGATCAGCTTTCCCGGAAGATAGCAGTTTTTCAGCAGCAGAAACTTCTGTAATACCTCCGGTGAGTAAAACTGGAATGGATAGAACTTCCTTAATAGCCTGAGTTAGTGGTGAAAAATACCCTTGACTAGTATTTCCTGGAATAATATATCTACAAAATCCACCAGAAATATCGAGAATATCTACACCTGCTTTTTCAAAAGCCATTGCTGCAATTTTACTATCTTCGATTGTAATTCCACCCTCCATATAGTCCGAAGCGCCTAACCTAAGTAGAATTGGAAAATCATTTCCAACAACATCACGTACTTCTTTAATAATGTCTAAATGAATTTTAATTCTGCCCAGTAGGTCTCCACCATATTCATCGGTTCTTTTGTTAGTTAAAGGTGAGAAAAATTGATTTAGAAGATATCCGTGAGCAGAATGAATCTCTACGCCATCAAATCCAGCTTCTTTAACACGCCTTGCAGCGCTTTTAAATTCTAAAATTATATCTTTAATTTCCTTTATGGTAAGTTCCTTCGGTATATTACTTGTACATGGATTAGCAATAGATGATGGGCCTACTGGATCGAATCCTGTAACATTTTCACTTGCTGCACTTCCAGCATGATTCATTTGCATTACTGCTTTAGATCCATTTTTGTGAATAATACTTGCAAGTTTTTTTAGTTCTTCAAGCTTGCTATCATCAGCAACTGACATTTGCCTCGCGCTCGCCTTACCCTTTTGCGTTATAAAACTATGTTCTATAATAATGAGTGAGATATATCCACCTTGTGATTTTTCATCATAATAATCTAATATTTCTTTACTTATCTTTCCATCTTCTTCTGATTTAGACGTAGCCATTGGTGGCATAACCAACCTATTGTTTAAAGTTAATTTACAATTCTCTAGTGGTTTAAGCAAATATGACATTTTATGACCTCCGTATAATTATTTGTTTAAGCTCATTATATAAATAAAACCTAAATGTCCTATAGTTAATAACAACAAGTTAAACCTATGTACTACATTATAATACTTATTTTTTTAAAATTCTATGCAAAATTATGAAGTTACTAATTTATTAATGAATAATTAAGTTTAAGGTTCTTCTATATACTTATATAAAAAAAGACAGACCATAAAACGTCTGTCATGATTTTGATAGGATTTAAAATCGAATATCATAATTATTTTATAAATTTTCTTTGATTTTATTTATTAACTGATTATATTCATCATCTTTTAGTAACACCTTATTTTTGGGAGACATTTCAAATGTTCCTCCAAAGCTAGGTCCATCTTCATATTTAGGAACTATATGAAAATGCAAATGAGTCATTGTGTCCGCATAAGCCCCATAGTTAATTTTATAAGGTGAGAATGCTTTATATAAAGCGCCTGCTACTCTTGCAACATCTTTCATGTAGAGTGAACGCTCATCATCACTTAGTTCAAAAATTTCACTTTTATGATCATTATAAGCTACAACACATCTTCCCCTATAAGTCTGTTCTTTAAATAAATACAAGGTTGAAGCCTCTAGTTTACATATTTCAATCATTATATCATTAAGTCTTTCGTCCTTAACACAGTAAAAACAGTCATCATTAAAACTCATATTTTATTTCCCCTTTTATCAATATGGTATTTTTAGATATTTTCAGTAATAAACCATTGTCATTTTCTTTTATGAATTTCTTTTTCTAAGGTCGCTTACAATTTCAAGATATCTTTTATCTGATAATTTATACATCAGCATAATAATTATTATTGCAATACCTAGAGCAAAAGCTGGATATAAAAGTAATAATCCTTTTATTCCGAGTAATGAACCTGCTGTTTGTTTCACTTTTGGTATATATCCAATTAATGTTAAACCTATGCCCGCTGCGAATCCAGCTAGCGATTGAGCTATTTTCCTAGAAAAATTAAATACGGAATAAGTTATAGCTCCTCTCTTTTCTCCTGTTTTCCATTCACCATAATCTATAGCATCTGAAACTAATGCCCAAGTCATTCCGTTTGGAATGCTTAATCCAAAATATCCTATACTTTGTAATATAATAAATGAAACTAGATGTAGTGGAATTATAAAGTTTATTACATCCGCAATAATACTTATTGCAAAACCGATTATAACTGTGTTTTTCTTTCCGAACTTTTTAGATAATCTTGGCATAGCTATTACACCTAGTAAAGAACAACCTATACTTGCAAAACTTACATATGGCAATAACATAGTATTACCAAGATTATATTGACAGAAATATATTAACATTGCTGATCTAAGATTAAAAGCTGATATAGAGAATATTGTCATAAAAATTATAACTAATAACGGTTTGTTTGAAACTACTGTGTTTATTACACTTTTAAAAGTTATTTTATTATCTTTATTTTGAGCTTTAACAGTTGTTGGTACATGCTCTTTACAATTCTTGAAAGTTATGTAAAATGCGCCAACACCGATTATTGCCATAACACCAATAGCTACAGGATAACCAATAGTTTCATTTGGGAATTTTGTAACCATTGGTATAACGAATAAACTTGATATTAATAATGCCATAGTACTACCTAATTGTCTAAATGCTGCAAGTGACGTCCTTTCTTGAGGATCTTGAGTCATTGTAGCTGCTAATGTTCCATAAGGAATATTTGTAAATGAGTATGCAACACCCCATATCATATATGATGCATATGCATAAATAATTTTACCCTGAAGGGAAAAACTTGGTGTTAAAAATACGAAAATCGATAATATGGCAAGGATTATACTGGAAATCATCATAACTGGACCATACTTACCTGATTCTGGTTTATATTTTCTTGATTCAATAAAAGCTCCTGCTATTGGGTCAACTATAGCATCAAATAATTTTGTAATTAAAAAAATCCCCCCTGCAATATATGCTGGTATTCCAGCAACATCTGTATAGAATTTAAGTAAATACAACTGACCCATATCAAACATGAATCCATTTCCTAAATCACCGAAACCATAAGTTGCTTTTTCTCTCATACTTAATTTTTTCATTTTATTCTCCTTTACTAATTAAATTTCTCATTTAAAATTTTATGTACACGTTAACATTTTTTACTAAAAAAATATAAATTATTTTATAATTACACAGTACATGGCCCTTTTAAAAGAACTTTATTACATTACTAACTCCTTTTAACATTAAAATCAAGAATTATGTTAACGATAACAATCACTTAATTTTTATTATAACCATACTTTCTGAAAAAATCAACTGTTAATTGTTATCGTTACCATTTAATATATTCCATTATTTTTGCACTATTATTTTAACATAATTTCATTGCGTTAAAGTGTAACTCCACTCTTAAAAATAGCTAGTTCTCTAAAGTTGTTTTTTTCATTATTAACCAATTCTCCACTAGCAACTTTAATTACATATTGTATGAATTCCTCAGTGAGTAGCTCAAAAGATTTATCCTCAACTAAGCTCCCAGCATTAAAATCAATCCAGTGAGGTTTTAATTTATATAATTGAGTATTTGTGGAAATCTTCATTGTAGGTACAAAACTTCCAAATGGAGTCCCTCTACCTGTTGTGAAAAGGACCATTTGGCAACCAGCTGCAGCTAGGGCAGAAGCCGCCACTAAATCATTACCTGGAGCACTTAATAAATTAAGACCTTTTACCTTTAATGTCTCTCCATATTTAAGTACATCTACCACTGTAGCAGTACCTGCCTTTTGTGTGCATCCTAATGATTTATCTTCGAGGGTAGTAATCCCCCCTGCTTTATTTCCTGGGGAAGGATTCTCGTATACTGGCTGATCATACTTCATAAAATATTCCTTAAAATCATTAATTAAATGAACAGTTTTGTTATATACCTCTTCATTTTTAGATCTAGCCATTAGAAGAGTTTCTGCTCCAAACATTTCAGGAACTTCTGTTAATATGGTGGTTCCACCTTGAGCTACAAGAAAATCAGAAAATTTTCCAACAAGTGGGTTGCCAGTTATACCTGAAAATCCATCAGAACCTCCACATTTTAGACCTACTTTAAGTTCTGATAAGTTGCAAGCTTCCCTTTTATCTGATTTCATGATTTCATAAAGTTCTACGAGTAGTTTTGCCCCTTCTTCTATTTCATCAGAAACTTCTTGAGAAATTAAGAACTTTACTCTTTTTTCATTAAATTTGCCTAAAGATTTTTTAAAATCTTCCATTGTATTGTTTTCACATCCAAGTCCTAATACTAAAACTCCACCGTTATTTGGGTGCTTAACTGCATCACCTAGTACTGTCCTTGTCGCAATATGATCCTCTCCAAGCTGTGAGCAACCATAATTATGCTTTAATACTAAAACATTATCTATTGTTAACTTTCCTACTATTTCTTTAAACCTATCTATAATTCTATCGGCTATTCCGTTTACGCAACCAACTGTAGGCACTATCCAAAGTTCATTTCTAATACCTACATTTTTTTCAATTCTTTTATATCCGTTAAATGTTAAGTTTCTGTTTTTATAGCTATTCTCTATAAGTTTTTGGTCAAAGGTATAATCCTTTATCCCATCTAGGTTAGTTTTTATATTATGAGTATGAACCCATTGACCCACTAAAACATCCACAATTGAATGTCCTATAGGAAATCCATATTTTACAATATCACCACCGAGAGTAATGTCTTTAATAGCTATTTTATGTCCTCTTTTAACTTCTTCTTTTAATGTTACTTCCTTAGTTCCTATAGAAATAACTTCACCCTCTGATACATCTTTTAATGCAACTACTATATTATCCAGCTCATTTATCTGTATTATATTTTTCATGAGTATACGCCTCACTTTCCTCGTAAATGTAGTTATAGAACTTCTTTAAGCGCATGAGTAATTCCAATTTTCTCAATATTTAACAAATAATGTGCTACTGTCTCTGTTAATCCTTGTACTTCATTTAAATCCATTTTCCAAACTTTCTTGTATGCAAGTATGGTCGTTACAAGCTCTTTTAATGCTGACTCTGTTCCATCACATTTATCCCATGCATCTTTATAAAGTTCTAAAACATCCTCGTTATCAGATACCTTAATTATTTCTTCTCCTCTTTTGCCTTTATAGAATTCCATAAGTGCAGCTAGTGAGAATACTAATCTTTTAGGTAGTTTATTCTTTTCTTTTACAAATTGTAATAATGATGGCAGATCTCTAGTTTCATATTTAGACATTGAATTTAAAGATATACTCATTAAATAATGTTTAACGTAAGGATTCATAAATCTTTCAAGAACTACTTTTGCATAATATGCTAATTCTTCTTCTGGAAGATCTAAAGTAGGAATTATTTCTTCATATATTGTATCTTTAATAAATTTTCCTATAACCTGGTGTTCAACAGACTCCGCAACTGTATTTAAACCATAAAGATATGATACTGGTACAAGTGATGTATGTGATCCATTAAGTATTCTTACCTTTCTTGTTCTGTAAGGTGTCATATCATCAACAAATTTAACATTAAGACCTGCAATCGTAGCAGGAAATTCATTTTCTATCCATTTGGGTCCTTCAATTATGAAAAGATGAAAATGCTCTCCAACATTAACTAAACTATCCTCATAACCTAGTTCCTGCGTTATTTCTTTTATAGTATCTCTTGGGTAACCTGGAACTATTCTATCTACAAGTGTTGAGCAAAAGATATTTGATTCATTTATCCAAAGAACAAATTCCTTTTCTAGGTTCCAAAGTTTTGCAAATTTCAGAATTATCTCCTTAAGTTTATCACCATTTCTATCAATAAGTTCACAAGGTATTATTATTAGACCTTTATCCTTTTGTCCAGAAAAAGTAATGAACCTATGATACAAAAGCGCAGTGAATTTACCTGGAAA
>Ga0209125_1000499_pt1 | contig 49673 bp, 45 predicted proteins | sample BarGraIncub1131A_FD_184503 | JGI IMG/M metagenome (GOLD analysis project Ga0209125, IMG submission 184503) | Arctic peat soil microbial communities from Barrow, Alaska - Barrow Graham LP Incubations 11-31A (SPAdes) (version 2) | ecosystem: Environmental > Terrestrial > Soil > Wetlands > Peat... | reverse complement strand
ACCCAAGCCCCATATCACAAAGGACATATGGCAATGGCAATCGAAGACGGTTTGAAGAGCCGGATGCGGGAAAACCGCAAGTCCGGTTCTGTGAGGGGCAACGGCATCCCTTCACATTGTAAACAAATACAATGAAAGGAGTGTCGAGTTGTCTACTCGACTGCATACGTATGAATTACACGAATCCGGTCATATCGGGTTTCTACCCGGATCCCAGTGTCTGCAGGGCAGACGATACATATTATCTTGTGTGCAGTTCGTTCCAGTATTTTCCCGGGGTTCCGCTTTTCGAGAGCAAGGATTTGCTGAACTGGAAGCAGATCGGACATTGCCTTACCAGGGGAAGCCAGATACAGCTCGAAGGGATCGGCAGTTCAGGCGGTGTGTTTGCTCCGACCATCCGGCATCAGGACGGGCGATTCTATATGACCACGACAAACAATACGACAAACCAGAATTTCTATGTGTGGACAGACAATATTTACGGCGAGTGGTCTGATCCGATCCAGGTGGAACAGAATGGAATCGATCCGTCGCTGTTTTTCGAGGACGGAAAAACCTTTTTCACGAGTACAGGAACCGATGAAAAAGGCGTCAGCGGCATCGTTCAGTGCGAGATAGACATCGAGACAGGACGCAAGCTGACAGTAAGCCGGACCATCTGGCAGGGTTCGGGCGGACGTTATCTGGAAGGTCCGCATATGTATAAGATCGACGGAAGGTACTGTCTTCTGGCGTCGGAAGGCGGCACCGAGTACGGCCACATGCTCACCTGTGCGCGGGGAGACTCTATTTTCGGACCATTTGAAGCAGATCCGGATAACCCGGTTCTGACGAACCGTAATCTGGGCGGCTATGCGATTCAGGGAGTCGGACACGGGGACCTTTTTGAGGACGCGGAAGGACACTGGTGGCTGATTCATCTTGGATTCAGGCAGATCGGCCAGTGGCTGCCATATCACCACCTCGGACGCGAGGTCTTTCTGACGCCTGTTACATTTCGTGAGGACGGCTGGTTTTCGGCAGGATCCAACGGTACGGTAATGGCATGTGTTGATACAGATCGGATTTCTGAAACTGTTGTTCAGGTCAAAAAAGAGTGCTTTACTTTTGAAAACATATCATGGGAAAAAGATTGGTGCTATCTTCGTCTGCCCGACACGGAGAATTACACTCTCGACGAAGGCTGCCTGAAGCTCAGGGGAACCCAAATTACCCTTGATCAGGCGGATTCGCCGACGCTTATTGGACTTCGACAGAAGGAGTTCTGTGCAGAGATCTCCTGTGAGGTGCGTATTACCGGCGGTGAGGCGGGCATCACACTTTATATGGACGAAAACCATCACTACGATCTGGCAATCCGAAGGGTAGGTCACGGTTTTGCCGTGATAGAACGACTGAATATAGGTGATGTGAAGTCGGTGGAAAAGGTGATTGAGCGCCAGCAGGAGAATCACGCGTCCCTTCTTATCCGGGCGGAAAATGAATACTATAGTTTCTTTCTTAAAGAAGAAGGCGGGGAAATTCTCCTGGGTAAAGCGCAGACAAAATATCTGTCTTCTGAAGTCGCCGGAGGATTTACAGGGGTTGTCATCGGTCTTTATGCACAGGACAAAAGTGCGGCCAGTGAGGCCGTGTTTACCAATTTCAGATGTGAATATATGCAGCAGAAATCAAAAGAGCAATTCGATATATGAAATTCTATTTTGCACCCATGGAAGGGTTGACCGGGTATGTATACAGAAACGCCCATCATGCTTTCTTTGATAATGTTGATAAATACTTTTCACCATTTATTTTTGCCAATCAAAGCAAGGGTTTTACAACGCGGGAAATGAACGATATTTTACCCGATAACAATCAGGGAATCGTTTTGATTCCGCAGCTATTAACCAATCATGCAGCGGATTTTATTCATACTGCAAAGAAACTAAAACAACTTGGATATAATGAGATCAATTTGAATTTGGGATGCCCTTCTGGAACGGTAGTTTCGAAAAACAGAGGGTCCGGATTTCTTTATCATAAAGAAGACCTTGACGCATTTTTGGATCAAATATTTGCTCAAGCGATTACAAAAATATCGATAAAAACGAGAATAGGAAAAAACGATCCGGAAGAATTCTACGAATTGATTGAAATATTCAACAAATACCCGATGGAAGAACTGATCATACATCCCAGGATTCAAAAAGATTTCTATAAAAATACGCCTAATTTAAAGATTTTTAAGGAAGCTCTGGCTGTGAGTAAAAATCCTGTCTGTTATAACGGCGACCTTTATACAGTCAAAGACTATGAGACATTTACTGCTGATTTCCCCGATGTAGATACTGTAATGATTGGCAGGGGATTGATAAGCAACCCGGGATTGATTGCCGATATTACAACAAATACCAAACTCGATAAAAAACTGCTGAAGGACTTTCATGACAGGGTCTACGGAGATTATAAAAAAGTACTCTCCGGAGATGTGAATGTCCTGCATAAAATGAAAGAAATGTGGCTCTATATGATTATGATGTTTTCGGACAATGCAAAATATATCAAGAAAATCAAGAAATCAGATAGATTAAGCGAATATGATGAAATAGTTGCGAGTTTGTTCAGGGAACAGGATGTTCTGGATAGCAGGGAATAGTATTTCCGTGGTTGAAATAGGGGTTATACGAGATAGAGGATTGAACCAATCAGGAATGACTGGATATTAACTGCAAAGCTTCCAAAGCACTTTCACGAATTGGCCACTCGAGATCTTTTGCTGCAATTTCTTCGTATTCAAGCTTGTTCACGACATAGCGATCGTGATGAGCAATCCAGGTAAGCGTGTCAACGGCTTTGACGTCGCCAATCCTGCCAAGAATCCGGACCATTGCCTCGCGCGACCAAGTCTCATTCCAGTACCATTGTTCGCTGGCGAGTGATGCTCCTTGAGGCAGCTTGGCAGGTATGAATACTGATGTGGCCTGAACGTTTTTGTGGATTGCATCACATAGCGGTTCAACGGCAGCGGCTCCTGCTTTTTCAAGTGCGCCGGAGGCATCGGTTCTAAGCGACGTTTTCAGGAGAGTGATAAGCGGTTCCATTGCAGGTACACCAGCAGCAATACATTTGTCTATCTGATCAGAGAGAAGGTAATATCGGATGCTGACTTCGATCGAATCCGTTTCGGGTATCCAACCCGTTTTTTTATGTTCGAGGGCAGCATTTTTCATTTCCTGCACCGGTGCGCCTTTACGAAGTTCCTGCGATATTATATCTACTAAAACAGGAACTGTCTGAACGGCCCCTAGGCTGCCAAGAGCAGCGATCACGCATTCCCGTGTGCGGATTCATACTGTTGCTGCCTTTTCCCAGAAAATCGACAAGTATCGGTTCTGCACGGATATCGCCCAATCTTGCCAGAGCACAGGCCGCCGGTATGCTGATATCGGATGAGGCGTGATTGAGCAAGTAGGCAAGGATGTTTTTTGCGTCGTCGCTGCCATTTTGTTCCAAACCCTCGACGATTTGTATCATTGCCCTGAACAAATAAAAACCTGATGAACGTAAGTCAGATAATGCTGATTGGAAGGGTGCGGCGGTTCTTTTTGCAGCTTCATTCAGTGCGGTTTCAACATGGTATGAGAGAGAATCAATTTCATTTCGGATATTTGTTCTGGATAATTCATATTCCTTTGAGTCCCGGACTTTCTGGATATCCAAGAGGAGCAAGATGGATTGCTCGCTGCCAATTCTGCCCAGGACTTTGACAGCATCCTTAAGTTCTGATCCTCTGTTGGGATAAGAATATTCAGAGCCATCTACGTGGAAAAAAATACTAAGTGTTTCGACCGCAGGTTCGCCGATCTCAATTAACTGATCCCAATTTCCCCATTCGATATAATAGACGACGGCTGCCCGGGTTTTATCCGGCTGCCAGCCTAGTTTTTTGAGAGAACCGGCCGCGTTCATAGACAACTGCCGTATTTTTGAAAGCCGCTGCAGGACGACGTTAAAATCAGTCATACCCTTACAGGCACTGACTTTTCGCGGAATATCATCAAGTATAGAAACTAGGGCGTTGATTGCCCCATTATCCCCGAGTTCGCCGAGTGCTTTCGCTGCCTGGGACTTAACATACAGATTCTTACCATCGAGGGCGCACAGAATAGGTTGGAAAGCCCGCAGATCTCCCATTCCTCCAAGCTCGTCTATGGCAAGTGCTCAAAGATTAGGATCGTCCTGTGCTATTACCTTGATGAGAGCATCGACTGCTTTTGAATTCTTGGAAGCTCCGAGCGCGAAAATTGCCTTCGGCGGGATAGAGGAATCTTTCGTATAGCTTAGCGCCTTAATAAGACCATCAATATTATTTTTTGCGCGCAGTTTTTGGATGTCAGGTGGTCCGAAAAGAGCCATATTTACACCTCCTGCAGCAGCATCAATAGCTCGAAATCAGATTAAATATACGCATGCGCTGGCCAAAAATGGATCAATATTCCTGCAAAAACTGCATCCTATATTACCGATTATATACCCGTATTCATAAAAAATGACAAATTATGCCTTAATAGCCCAGCGTAATTTAGCAGAACGCGCCCGGCTGTTGGTATAACATTCTTCTGCTGACGGCCGTATAGGACCGGGAGTTACTTCGCGGTAAATGCCCTCTCGAAAGAAGCGCTGGAAAGACTTTTTGACGAGTCGGTCTTCTCCGGAATGGAAGGACAGGATGGCAACGCGCCCGCCCGGAGCAAGGGCATCGGGCAGTTTTTCCAAAAAGGCGTCGAGCACTTCGAATTCATCGTTGACATCAATTCTAAGAGCCTGAAAACAGCGCTGACAAGATTTTTTGATCTCATCGATCTTATCTTCATTCTTATCATTTCCAGGCAGAAATTTCAGTGCATCTTTAATAATCTGCTGGAGCTGTTTTGTTGTCGATATATCTGTTCCGTTTCTGATCTCGGAAATAATTGCGCGGGCGATTACTTCAGCGTGAGGCTCGTCCGAATTCTCTATCAGCATACCTTCCAATTCAGCCTGGGATATCGATTTCAAACGCTCTGCTGCCGATATACCTGCGTTGGGATTGAGACGGAGGTCCAAAGGACCGTCACGTTTAAAGGAGAACCCTCTTTCGGGGTTATCTATCTGCATAGATGAGACACCCAAATCCGCCAGTACAAAATCGAGCGGCCCTGACTCGAGAACAATTTCATCTATCCGGGAGAAGTTCATCTGCCTGATCGTTAAGATCTCGGGGCCGAAACCCAGTCTTTGCAGACGATCCCGTGTGCGGGGTAATTCAAGAGGATCCACATCAGTAGCATATAAGTGACCATGTGACTGCAGGCATTTGAGCATCTCCAAAGAATGGCCGCCAAACCCAAGCGTTGCATCGAGTCCGGTTTGTCCGGGCGCTATTTGTAGAAATTCCAGTATTTCGTCCACGCAAATGGACCGGTGCATACCGGCAGGAGTACTGCCGCGTTCGATAACTTTGGCCACATCGTCGGCATATTTTTCCGGCTGCAGTTCCTTGTATTTTTCTTTGAAAGCTTTCGGGTGTGTGCCGTTATACCGGACACGCCTCTGGTGTTTGGGCTCCTGATTATCCATGTATCAATACCAGAAATGAAATTGATATAATATAAAACGTTGGGCGCATTTTCTCATCCACCTTCTTAATACCTTTTTTTGTATTGTTACAATCATATCGTACTAATTATAATTCATACAAAGCAGACATGCAAAGCGGAAAAGACTGTCATAAAAATCAAATCAAATATGGGAGTATAATCAAAAGATGAGTAGCAGCCGGGCAAATGAATTGCTGTTTATCAGGAGGGAATGGAAATGGATACATTAAACAATTGTATTCGGGAATATGCAATCCAGCATACAATTTGGATATTGATGTATTTAAAAAAGAATATGCCTCGCCTCTATGTTTAGTTATGAGTGCACTTCGAAAACAAGAAAGTTGGTTTGCTTTCAAGATAGAGTAGACCGACTTCAAATGTTGTATTTCTCACGAGTTCCATCTTCAGGTAATAGAAAAGACGCTATTGCTCCAATCCGACCCAATGACACACAATGGACATTGTGATTCACTCATCTAAAACCTGTAAACGCCCTTGTAGCAACGGTTTCAAGTTAACTTCACAAAATATCCTTTATTTCTTCGTTTCAATGACGCACAATGTGTTAAATTGATCACAATAGGGCTCATATCAATGCGGTTTGATCATTCGGCGAGAACAAGAAAGATCGCTCTGCAGAGAGGGGACATTACAAATGAACATAGTACAACCAATCCGCGACAAGAGAAAAAACGAGCAACTGAAAGACGAACTCCGCAAAAGCGGAGACCGTGACTTTATGCTAGCGTATTTTGGTTTGAATTCCGGACTACGGATCTCCGATTACATAGGCTTTACCGTTGGCGATGTAAGAAACAAAGACAAAATCTACGTTAAAGAAAAAAAGACAGGGAAGAGAAGGGATGTTCCGCTTGCCGATTTTTTCAAACGCGAAATTGAACGGTATACAAAATTCATGAAAGATGAAGAGTATCTCTTTCCGTCCAGGGAACACAAAAACGGACACATTAACCGGAATACTGCATACCGGATCATAAGCGGAGCAGCTAAGAAATGTGGGCTTGAGGAAATTGGGACACATTCGCTCCGAAAAAGCTTCGGATACCATCATTACCAGACGCATCATGACGTTGCAATCCTTCAACACATTTTTGGCCACTCTTCGCCATCCAACACTATCCACATGACTTTTCTGGTGATGAACCTAGAGAAACGACTCCGGGATCTTCTTTTGTCCATTTTCAGATGGCTGCTTACTGGCAAAATGCCAACTTGTGTGGCTTACTAATTTCGAGCAAGTTTAAAAAGGCCTTTTACTCAGTAACCCCTAAGATAGGCAGCAAATTTGAAGAAAAAGCACAGTGACTTTAATCTTTTTACCGAGATTTGTCTGTAATTTATTGTACAAATCCCTGATGACTGATAATGCTATTTAAGCTGAAATCTACGCAGAGAACATAGGGTATGACAAAAGCAACGACAGGCAATGTGTTTAGTATGGTAACATTGTTTAAAAAAGTTGTAGGGACACGGTGCACCGTGTCCCTACTGTTGCTTTTGCTACACGCTCTCCATTTTTATAAAAATTAAAAGCTTACGATTATACTTATCGTACCATATTAATAAATAAGGCATTACAGGTTTAAAGTGATTTTAACTGATTAAAATAATTTGATTTAAACTCAGACGGGCTACAATCGTACTGACGCTTAAACATCTTTGAAAAATATGATATATTATTAAAACCAACAGATACGGCAATTTCAGATACTGAGGTGTCCAGATTTTTAAGTAAGTGAGCGGCTTTCTGCAGCCTTACAAAATTTATATATGCGACTGGAGTTTGTCTTGCAATCTTGGTAAAAACTCTTATCAGATAATCGTTGCTTAAATTAGACAGCTTTGACAAATCATCTATTGTAATGTCCTCCATGTAGTTTTCGTTGATATATTTAATAATTTTTTTTATTTCCTTAATTGTCGGGGACTCGTTTTTAGCTTCTTTCACAGAGTATTTATTTTCTTTATAAAGCCAAAATACGATTTCGTATAAATAAGCTCTAATCAATAATTCATAGCCATATTCTTTTTTTTCAAGTATTATATCAATTTTTTTAAGTGTTTCCACAAGAAAAGAATTTTGACAATTATCGCATTTAAACAGTGAATCAATTGATATGTCACGATTAAAAATAGGACCAATATATTTTAACATTAAATTATCATTATCGGTAGCCCCGAAAAATTTCTCGTCAACTGAAATAGAAAAATAAGAACATTTATCCTTAAAAGTATACTCGCATACATGGATTTGTTTGCTATTTACAATTATAACGTCATTTTTATGTAGTGTAAATTGTTGATTTTCTATAAAAATGTTTATCTCACCCTCAGTTAATAAAGTAAATTCAATTTCCTTATGCCAGTGAAGACTATTTAATTCAGTCATAATTTCATCACAAATAAAACCATCTGATAGTCTATGATATTTGCTGTTCCCATACTTCGCCAGTTCGATAAATTCGATATTAATATTTTTATTCTTGTTTTTTCCCATAATATATTCCTTCAAATTTTAACCTGAAATCGGCAAGTAGCCGAGTCTAAAACCTGAAAAGGCATAAGCCGCAGTACTTTGACAATTGAATAGGGTAAAAAAATTTTTGTATAAGAAAACAGGCAGGCTCGAATCTGGTAAAATGTAATTGTTAAGAAAACAATCCCCGAAAGGAGCCGCCTGCTGCCATGAGTGTATCACAAAATGAAGTCGCTTTGAACTACCCTTCTTCAATTCTCGGTGCTACTTTTGACAGTACAACCGTTACCCGGTATGCCTCCCTGAGTTATCTGGAAAATTTCAAGCAAATCATCGGATTTAGCCAGCTTTTAGAGGAAGGCCTTTCCTACAAGAAACACCACAATGCCAAATTCAGCACAGCTCAAATCGTAGACTTTCTCTGTGACGCATCTGTTTTAGGGTTTTCCCGTTTCCAACATATGGATGAACTTCGTACCGATAATGCTTATCTGAAGATCAAGGGACAGGTGCCCAGCGAGAAAGTCTGCCGGGATCTGCTTCTAAATCTTCCCGATAGAGCCGCCTCCGAACTCCGTATGCTCAACAAACGTCTTCTCTCCAAGAAAGCCAGGAGTGACGGTCCACGAGATGGGGTTCTCAATGTAGACGACACGGTCTGCACCGTGTATGGAGATCAGGAAGGTACCGGTGTCGGTTATAATCCTCAAAAGAACGGACGTGCTTCCTTCAAAGAAAAGGTCGGAATTCTGGCTCAAACAAACGAAGTCATTAACTTGACCCTGGAGAACGGAAAACACCATACCAACTTTGAATTGAAAACCTTTCTTCGTAAATGCCGGCTGCTATTACCTTTTCCCTGGCATCTGACCCGTGTCCGGATCGACTGTGGTGGGTTTGACATCGATAATATTCTTTTCCTGGAAGAGGCGGATATGGAATTTGTCATCAAATGCAAAAAATACGAGGGAATCAAGACGATCCTTCACACCGTAAACAGCAGAGAGCATCTGTATCCGTGGACTCCTGTAGATGACATGTTCAGTGTCAATGAAATCCACGGGAAACTTCCCAAATGGGAGAAGACCTATCGGTTTGTGCTTGTGAGAAAACCAGCCAAGACCAAAAATCCCAAGCAGGTAACCATCGAAGAAGCACAGCTGGATTACGACTACCAGGTTATTGTGACCAACATCGAGAACCTGTCGGCCCAAGAGATCTTCCACGAATACAATCAGCGCTGTGACATAGATAACAAGATCGACGAACTCAAAGAGGGTTTTTCTTTTGACCAGAACAGTCAGCGCAACAAAAAGTGCAATGAGCGGTTTCTTCTGATCAAAATGCTGGCGTATAACCTGCATAACTGGTTCAAATCTGCCATTCTTCCGCCGGAATTCTCCCGCAGTGAAATCAAGACGGTTCGCAGGAGATTCTATCATCTGGCGGCCAACATCTGTGGAAACGGACGATATCGACACATTCGCTACGTCTGTGACAAGGCTGTCGAGTCTCTTATCACATACGTAATTGACCGATTGCGACGATTTGCTCCGATTCTGACGTGACATCACTTCTAAAACGGACAACCAAGACTCCCACGGAGCAAATGGGTGTATTGAAGTCGCCCCGATCTGTGACATTCGACTCAGATATCCGCTTACGATACTGTTGAGATTCTCTTTTTCACCGTATTCAATTTTCAAGGTGCCGTTTCAAACCTTTTAGATATTAAACAAGGTACAATAGACCAAGTTTTGACAGAATTTTTATCTGCTTGCCGATTTCAGGTTTAATATATTTTCAGTTCACATTAGCAGTGACAGATATATTTATTATAAAAAGAGTTTGAAAGCAAATAGTTTCTAATTTGTATTTTTAGTATAGCATTTAGTTTCTTTTATTTTTGATTGTTTTATTCATTATACGTTATATTACTATATTAACCAATGTTGAAAATCTGGGCTGTCTATTTATCGTTTTTAGCCCATTTTAAGTTTGAAGGTTATGTAAGAACAATAAATTCATTACATTTTAGCATTTATGTATTTGTACTGATTTGTTGACGATATCGTAGTAAAACTTGTCGATATTGTTGTTGTTTACACAATAGAAAGCTCGTATACTAAAACAAATCAATAATTATTGAACTGATTTAAGTGAGTCACAAGATCTCTTAAGGCAGTACGATATTATTAAATCAAAGTGTATCTTGAAATCTATGAGAGAGATTTCGAGAAACAAAAGTCTTTAAATAACACAAAATAAGGAGAGAATGAATTATGGAAATTGGATTAGGATCAATTGTTTACGAATGGGGCGGTATTCCTCTTATTAGACAGGCAAAGTCAATTGCCGAGCATGGGATAAGTTATGTTGATGTTTTAGCATTCGGTCAATATAATCCATCTTTCTATTCCATTGAAATGCAGGAAGGGGTGGCGCGAGAGTTCAAGCAGTATGGGCTTCGCGGCTCAAGTGTTGTAACTTGCGTAGAGGGAAACCTCGCTTCTAGTGATGGAAATGAGAGAGAATTTGCCCTTGAGCAGATGAAAAGAGCAGCAAAGCTTATAAAGAGATTGGGCGGTCAACAGGTTTTAATTGGCGCTGGTTGCGGAAACATAGATTTTAATTTAACCAGAAAAGATGCCTTTAAAAATTCAATTTCGATTCTGAAGGAATACAGTAAGTGGTGTTTAAATGAAAATGTAATTGTTACCATGGAACTCGAGCCGGAACATTTGTATGTTAACAATGGTATTGAATCCATGAAAGAGATTATTGAGCAAATCAATTTGGAAAATGTTTATGCCAATATTGACATTGGGCATCTGAATATTTTACGTGAACCACCTGAAAAACTGGAAATGCTCAAAGGCAAGATATTACATATGCATATTTCAGATAATATGGGTCTTGCACACACAAATAGTGTAATTGGTACCGGCAATTCGGATATTCGTGCTTATATTGTTAAATGCATTGAGCTTGGCATTGACGAAACCGCCAAATCACTTGGTGATGTTGCCGTTGCTGGCATAGAAGTAGGCGAACCGGGTGAATACATTACTGATAGTGATAATAGAGTTCTAAAAAGTGTTGGCAATGTATATTTGCGTGTTCCAGAATTGAGACATGCTTTTTAGCTCTATTGATTTAATTTTTACGGAGGATAAATATGAAGAAATCTACATTTGGAGTTATTGTGGGAACCAGAGGATTTTTTAACCCTATTCTTGCAAAAGATGGCAGGAAGGTTGTCACTGAAAAGCTAACTGCAATGGGTTATGATTATGTCATTTTGGCAGAAAATGAAGCAAAATATGGCTGCGTTGAAACAAGAGAAGATGCTGCAAAATGTGCGGAGCTATTTAAGGCTAATAAGGATAAAATTTCTGGTATCATTATTACTCTTCCGAATTTTGGTGATGAGATAGGTGCAACCGACAGTGTCAAATTGGCAGGATTAGACGTACCGATATTGGTGCACGCTTTCGATGACGAATTAGATAAACTCGATGTGAAGCAGCGCAGAGATTCTTTTTGCGGCAAAATGTCAGTGTGCAATAACCTGTTTCAGTATGGAATCAAGTATACAAATACCACCTATCATACCACTAGCGTTGAAAGTAAGATTTTTGAAGATGACATCCTTAAATTTGATAAGATATGCAAAATATTTAAGGGCCTAAAGGGTGCAAGGATTGCACAATTCGGAACAAGACCAGGTGCTTTTAAAACTGTACGTTATTCAGAGAAACTTTTAGAGAGATCAGGGATCACTGTTGTTCCTGTAGACATGTCAGACATATTTGCAAGGGCATCGCGGGTTAATGACAAAGAGCTAATAAACAAATGCATTACGGATATAAATGCTTACGGAAAAGTAGACTGTACAGGATATGACTGTGATGTAAATTCAGGACTCGAAAAGTCGGCTCGTTTTACCATTGCTGTTGAAGAATGGATGAAAGAGAACGAATGTGTTGCAGGTGCAATTCAATGCTGGGATTCCATACAAATGAATTATCATTGTGCAAGCTGTTTAACAATGAGCATGCTTGGTGAGAGGGGTGTTCCAATTGCATGTGAGACTGACATTAGCGGCGTAATTGCAATGTATGCTCTTGGTCTTGCCAATGAGAGCCCTGCCGGTTATATGGACTGGAACAATAATTTTGGAGATGACCGCGATGTGTGTATATGTTTTCATTGCTCAGCTCATCCAAAGAGCTTTTTAGGGATAAAGCCTACAATAAGCTGTCAGGATGTACTAGGCGCAAGCCTTGGATACAACAATTGTTTTGGTGCCATAAAAGGGCAGGTTCAGGAAGGCAATTTTACGTTTGGAAATATAGCAACCAATGATTTTGAAGGCAATATCAATATGTATGTCGGGGAAGGTCAGTTTGCAAATGAACCTGTTGATATGGCAGGGTCTCCGGCAGTTTGCAGAATTGAGAATTTACAGAACTTAATGAATCATCTTTGCAAAAAAGGATTTGATCATCATATTGCTATGAGCAGAGGCAATTCTGCAGATCTATTGGCAGAAGTATTCGGCAATTACTTTGGATGGAACGTTTACAGACATAGATAATAATTTGTCATTAGCTTGTGCGTTATAGGGCTTAGTGCTTATCGAAAACAGAAATGTCAATTCAATACTTTGTCTGTTTAAAGTTTTTTATTGCACTAAGTCCTGAACCTGCAAAAACTCAGTAATGTTGAATGAAATATAAGTAGAAATTAATTTTGATATTCACGGTTAATTTGAATTTATATGAAATATGTTCTATGACCTTTCAAAAACAATAAATCACCAATGACATTTGATATATTTTAGGAGGATAAATCTGAAAATGTGTAAAAGAAAGAAGCCACCTCGGGACACCTGCTAACGGGCACACGGAAATAGACCATGCGAAATAGATATTGGTTTATGGGATGTATTCCTGACAGCAATTGGAGATTATGTTGATGTAGTATGCCAAGGTGATGATCTCGCAATGCAGGATAGATCAATTATTTTGTCGGATATCTACAACAAGTATATAAAAAAGTATCATCAAAGGATATACAATTTTATCAAGTCTAAAACAAAGGCAAAGATTTTCCATCACAGCTGCGGCTCAGTATATGAATTGATTCCTAGTTTAATTGATGCAGGTATTGATATTTTAAATCCAATTCAGACTAGTGCTAAAAACATGGAACCTGAAAGACTAAAAAAGGAATTTTGAAAGGATCTGACCTTTTGGGGTGGCGTGGATACGCAAAAGTTGTTGCCTTTTGGCAGCACTGCACAGATTGAAAATGAAGTAAAAAGGCTGATGGAAGTATTCGGTAAGGATGGCGGTTATGTTTTTGCACCCGGTCATAACATCCAGGCTCTCGTGCCACCAGAAAATATTTCCGCTATGATGAATTCTGCGACAAAATACAAGAAATATTAGTTTTTTTACCTTATGAAAGTAATCTTCTGTATTACAAAACGATTGCTTCAAAAGATATGATTCTGGAAAGGAAAAAATAGTGAGATGATTTATAATCTTTTTAAAGAGATATTTAAAGACAATGAACGTATTCTTATGAACTGGGGTTCTTTTGAGGTATCCACGTTTTGTTATAAAAGTGGAATACAAGCTCTTAGAGTCAAAAATAGTAAAGGCGAAATTGTAATTTTGCCTTTTCAGGGGATGCAAATTTGGGAGGCAAAGTTTTTTGGAAGAAGTATCAAAATGAATGCTATGCTTAAAGAGCCGGTTCAATCACTTGACTACTTGACCAGCTTTGGTGCATTCTTTGTACATTGTGGGTTTACAAGAATGGGCGTACCAGGCAAGAAGGACAGCCACATTTTACACGGTGAGCTTCATCACGCACCTATGGACAGTGCAAGTCTATCTGTTGGCGAGGATGAGCGTGGCAAATATATAGCTGTTTCAGGAAACTATAGATACACGATAGCTTTTAGTTATGACTGCACTGAGACTCCTGCTGTCAAACTTTATGAAGACGAAAGCAAAGTTGTTGTCTCCTTAAATGTACAAAATCATAAAAACACCCCGATGGAATATATGTATATGGCACATTCAAATTTTTGCTACATACCAAATAGTAAATTTATTTATTCTGCCATAGCTACGAAAGAAAATGTTCATGTGAGAACATCCATCCCTGATCATATGAGTGCATCTACTGAAAATATTGAATTTGCAAATGTGCTTGGTGAGAATCCTGAAAAACATCATGTTCTGGAAGACGGTTTACCATACGATCCTGAAATTGTAATGGATATAGACTATCTCGTAGACGGAGATGGATTTGCCCATAGTATGCTTGTACACCCGAACAACAATGCATGGTACTTAAAACACAGGACAGATCAGTTTGACCACTGCATAAGATGGCTATGCAATACTCCTGATCAACAATCTATTGGACTTGCTTTACCGGCAACCGCAGGGGTAGAAGGCTATTATACTGAAAACGCTAAAGGTAATATAAAAATTCTGGCTGCGAATAGTAACGCTTATTTTGAAGTTGAAGCAGGAATGCTGCTTCCTGATGAGACAAAAGAGATTATTAAAATTATTGATGAAATTATCAAAAAGAATTATTTTTTCCCAGTATAACTCCATACTATATTTCTAGTTTGATAAACCGGTCTATCAGTATTGAGATCAATAACAAGGTATAAAAAGAGTTTGAAGCCGTATTGTTGAAATTATTTGCAATATATACGAAAATAATTATAGAAATCGCTCAAATGCATAGAGATATCTGATAGAACGGTCTATCAGATGTAAATTGCAGTACGTTGAATTTATTAGTAAATAAACTTCAATTCGTTTTTGATAAATAATAAAATTTTGAATTAATATACAAAGCGCATAAAACATAGTGAAATTTTATAAAAATACTATTGACAATCGCTTTCTGCGAGAATAAAGTATTGGTAGAACGTTTTACCACTTTGAATATAAAAACAGACAAGATCTGCACTAATATTATCGGCATAAATATTAAAATATTTTAGAAAAATTTAATAGTGCATTGGAGATTTGAAATGCGTGTAAGAATCAAAGACATTGCCGAAAAGACGGGTTTGTCAGTTTCAACGGTTTCTCTTGTTTTAAGTAAAAAGGAACATAGGATTCCGGATGAAACATGCAAACGTGTGATTGACATAGCTAAAGAGCTGCATTATCGTCCAAACCAAATGGCTGCAAGCCTTGTTACTCAAAGGACTAAAACGATTGGACTTATCATTCCGGATATTACCAATATGTTTTTTGCAGAAATTGCAAAAAGCGCTGAGAACGAGTGCCAAAAGGCTGGATATAGCATTATTCTCTGTAACACCAACGACAATCCGCAAAGCGACATTGATTACGTAAATATGCTGGTAGGGCGTGGAGTTGACGGGATTCTTTTTGCAATGGCTGTAAATGCCACGGTGAACAAAGCAGAAGAGTGTTTTGCAATCTCCCATCAATTTGAAAAACCTATTATTTTGGTAGATCGTGTTGTTCCGGGTCTTAATACCGTTTGTGTGCTTTCCGATAATGAAATGGGAGGTTATATTGCCACACGTCATCTACTGGAGTTGGGACACAAAAAAATCGGATGTATAACCGGGCCAATGGGGGCACAATCTTCCAAACAGCGTTTATTCGGGTATATTCGGGCTTTACAGGAATATGGAGTTGCTTTTGATACTAGTTATATTAAAGAAGGTAATTATCACACCCCGTCAGGCTTCGCACTGTCAAAAGAACTTTTTGAATTAGATGTCACCGCTATTTTTGCCTGTAATGACATGATGGCATACGGAGTATACAAGCAAGCTGCCTCAAATGGGAAAAAAATTCCAGAGGACTTATCTATTGTCGGATTTGACGATCTGCAATTTTCCGAGTTAATGGAGGTACCGCTAACTTCCGTTAGCCAGCCGGCCATCGAGATGGGGCAGAGTGCTGTAGAAATGATGATCGAATGGATCGATCATCCGGATCAGCAGCCTGAAAACATTACATTCAAATCGGAATTAGTAATAAGAAAAAGCACGGCAATGCCGAGCGGAAAGGTGAAAAAAGCAAATTGATATGAAGAAGATTATTAATTTTGGATCTTTGAATATTGACCATGTATATACCGTTGATCACTTTGTGCAGCCGGGCGAGACGACTTCAGCACAGAGTTTTGAACTCCTGCCAGGCGGAAAGGGCCTGAACCAGTCTGTTGCACTTGCAAAATCTGGTGGAGTTGTTCATCATGCAGGGAAAGTTGCAACAGATGGGATATGGCTTATTGATTTACTTGAAAACGCAGGTGTGCAGACCGAGTTGATCGATCGGACGGGTACAAATACCGGCACTGCTTTAATTCAGGTAAACAAATGCGGGCAAAATTGCATTATCATTCATCATGGTGCGAACGCGGAAATTTCCGATGAGTATATTGACTCAACATTGAATCAATTTGGATGTGGTGATTTAATTCTTCTGCAGAACGAAATTAATTCTATCGAGAAAATCATGAACACCGCCTATCAGAAAGGTATGGAGATCGCGTTTAATCCTTCTCCATTCGATGATTCAATTGAAAGACTTCCACTTGAAAAAGTTACATATTTTTTATTAAATGAAATTGAAGGATTTGAATTGACGGGAGAAACGGTCCCTGCGCTTATTGCGGAAAATCTTCTGCGAAAATATCCGGGCGCAAAAATTGTGCTCACTCTGGGAAAATCGGGCGTACTTTACCGAGACGGACAACAGTCAATTACCAATGGCACGTATCAGGTTCCCGTCGTAGATACAACCGCTGCCGGTGACACATTTACCGGATTTTTTCTTAGCCAGGTTGTCGCCGGATGCCCAGTAGTAGAAGCGCTGCGCATTGCGTCCGTTGCCTCCTCAATAGCAGTTTCAAAAAAGGGGGCGGCCATTTCCATTCCAACACTTAAACAGGTGGAAACATCTAATTTGCTGCTGGCGGATTGATTAAAAGAATTATATTGGACATCCAAAACTGAAATTCAAACTTCACTCTAATCTGGAAAGTCACACCAAAGAAAAATATTAAATGAATTCCTGATAATACATTTTTTGGGGATAAATACATTGGAGGTTATGAAAATGAAAAAAACAATGAGAGCTGCTATTTTTGAAGGTAATGGAGTTATTACAATAAAAGAAATTGAGGTTCCCAAAATCCAAAAGGGCGATGACATAATTTTGAAGGTTCTGGTTTGTTCCATATGCGGTACGGACGTGCATGTGCTGTCGGTTCCTCCGGCCTTCGACATGGAACCTGGACATGTGCTTGGTCATGAACTGGTGGGAGAAATTGTCGAAGTAGGCGATCAGGTACGTAATTTTAAGGTTGGGGATCGAGTAGTCGTCAACCCTAATGAATATTGCGGTGTATGTACATACTGCCGTATGAATTTCCCGAATCAGTGTGAAAATATAGTCCCAATGGGCTTAGGCGGAGACGGGGGTTTTTGCGAATATACAAAAGTATCTGAGAAATGCGCTTACAAGATTCCACAAGACATGCCTAATGAGATTGCAGTGTTTGCAGAACCACTGGCATGTGCGGTCAATTGCATCAATAAGATTCGCATCACTCCAGGAGAAAGCGCCACTGTGATCGGTGCAGGCCCTATTGGCTTGCTAATGATCCAATTACTGAAAGCATCCGGTGCCAGTCCCATCATCGTGTCTGAACCTAATCAGCTGAGACGTGAATATGCTATCAAAAGTGGGGCAGACTATGCAATCAATCCAATGGAAACAAACCTTGAAGCCTTTGTCCTTGACAAAACGCGTATCGGAACTGATGTTGCCATCGACGTTGTCGGCTCTCAGATTGTGGATGCCATAAAAGCAATACGTAAGGGAGGAAAGGTTTTATTGTTCGGTATCAATAAGAACGCAAAACCAGTAATCTCACAACGTGAGATTACTGTTAAAGAGGCAATGGTGCTGGGAACATGGCTTGCAAACGCAACATTTCCCAAGACAGTGCGTATTCTCGAAAGTGGAGTCCTGCAATTGGGAGGATTAGTAACTCACACTCTACCGCTCAGTAAACTAGAGGAAGGAATAGACTTGTTACGCAGGGGCGAGGGAATTGAAGTTATTATTGACATGAGCCTATAGAGTGAGTGAGCCTATAGAGTGAGAAAGGTGATTTGGAAGCATTCTCTGGCACACCTGATTTTTGTGCCAGGGACATTAATAAGGACATTGTGTGGTTCCTTGACAAGCGAATTCGAATCAATATAGAAGCGAGGTTAATAGAGAATGTTAGAAAAAGCAGAAAAGAAACGCAATTTTCTAGATTTCATTTCAACGCAGCGAGCATTGGCTCTTTTGATGTTGGTCGTCATCCTTTGTATATCTCTTTCATTTATCTTCCCGGCAACATTTGGAACATACGTGAATTTCGCGTTGATATTGCTGAATATGTCGGCTGAGATAATGATATTGCTGGCAATTACATTAATTCTCATACAAGGCGAAATTGATTTGTCTTTGGGTTCTATCATGGTTCTCGGAGCAATAACATGCGGCAGATTGATGATATACAACAAGCTTCCAACAGTGCTTGCAATCGTTATTTCACTATGCATCTGCATGATTTGCGGCTTGATAAACGGCTTGATCGTTGCGAAGTTAAGGGTTGTATCGTTTATTGGGACACTTGCAACAGGAATGATATTTTTGGGTCTTGCAACGATAATGTCCGGAACAGGATGGACGGATTTTCCGGACGCGACATTCAAAGCGCTCGGGCAGACAAGAATTCTAGGAATACAGTTGCCAGTGTTTTATATGGTTGTCGCTGTTGTTGTTTTTCATTTTCTATTATCCAACACTAGATATTTCAGGCAATATTATTACATAGGCGTAAATCAAAAATCCGCAGAATTATCCGGCATAAATATTGCCAAAGTAAAAATCACATCATTTGTAATGATCGGATTTCTGGCAGGGCTTGGTGGAATCATTACTGCGATGCGGTTCAATTCGGCCATACCAAATGTCGGAGCGGGCGTAGAAATGAGGGCTGTAACGGCAGCCGTTATTGGTGGTGTCAGCTTTACAGGTGGAACAGGAACAATAGCTGGTGCTGCTATGGGTGCGGTATTCATATCTGTGCTGGCCAATGCATTGACCATTGCTGGGATATCTCCTGATCTGCAGTCGTGTGTAATAGGTGTCATACTTATACTCGCAATCGTGTTGGATATTATAGTATCCAAGAAGAAAAAGAAAAAGTAACAGTGAGGTGGAATAATGTCTAAATCTGTATTGCAGGCAAACGGAATAGTTAAAGATTTTCCAGGTGTACGTGCGTTGAAATGCGTAGACTTTGATGTTAATGAAGGCGAAATCCATGCTCTCTGCGGAGAAAACGGCGCGGGTAAATCGACACTTATGCATATTCTAGCAGGTGTTTTTAAGCAGGACAGCGGTGAAATATTCCTAGATGGGAGTTTGATCCATATAACCAACCAAAGACGTGCGAATGAGCAGGGGATATCTATTGTTTATCAGGAACGTTCGTTGATAGGAACCTTGAGCGTTGCGGAAAATATTTTTGCAGGAAGACAGCCGGTAGGAGTATGTTCTATCATAAAGTGGAAACAACTGTATGATGAGACAGACGCGTTGTTGGCGAAATTAGGGATAGATATAGGTTCAAAAACCATAGTCAACAATTTGTCCCCGGCCATGCAGCAAATGGTCGAAATTGCAAAAGCCCTCTCCATCAATCCCAAAGTATTAATACTTGACGAGCCGACGGCAACGATCACCGAAAAAGAAGTAGGCCTTTTATTTTCGCTGCTTCGCAAACTTAAAGAGAATGGCATGGCTATCATATATATCAGTCATCGACTGGTCGAAATATTTCAAATTGCCGATAGAGTCACTGTGTTTAAGGATGGCATGAATGTTGCGACAAGCGAGGTTGCCAATATCAACAACAACTGGATCGTCAACAAGATGGTGGGCAGAGAGCTGCTGTTTGAGAGAGTGGAGCACGATATCAAACAGGAATGTGTCCTTGAGTGCAAAAATTTCAATTCGGACAAATTCAGTGACATCTATTTCAAATTGAATAAAGGCGAAATATTATCATTTGCTGGACTGGCAGGGGCCGGGCGCACGGAAGTTATGCGAGCTGTATTTGGAGCCGATAAAAAAACATCCGGAGAGTTGTATATCAACGGGAAAAAAGTCGTGGTTAAGGACACGAGAGATGTTATTGATCGGGGAATAGGGTATCTCCCTGAGGACAGGAAAGAGCAGGGGTTATTTCTGGAGATGGCTATATCCGATAACATTGCTTCGGCCAGCTTGAAGCCACTTAGCAAAGGATTCAATCTGGATCAGAAAGCAATTAATGTAATTTCCGAGAAATACAGAAAGCAGCTTGGCATTATGACACCCAGTATTCAACAGAAGGTTGTTAATCTGTCTGGAGGAAACCAGCAAAAGGTAGTTTTAGCCAAATGGCTGGCATTAAATCCCAGGATTATGATTGTTGATGAACCGACAAGGGGTGTGGATGTCGGGGCAAAAGCCGAAATTTATCAGATTTTGCGTGAACTTACAAAGACAGGTACCAGCATAATCGTCGTTTCTTCGGATTTACCTGAGGTATTAGCCATAAGCGACAGAATATATGTTATGCACAATGGAAGAATTACCGGAGAAATAAAGGGAAGCGAAGCTACGGAAGAAATCATTATGAAATACGCTTCGGGACTTACTGATTAATGGAGGAAACGAATATGAGCTCGCAAACATGTGAAGTGAAGCCAACAGATCATTCAAGAAAATCAGTCCTTGATTACGTAGCAAAAAAAAGGTGGATTATTCCGTTAGCATTCGTAACACTATATATTATTGTCTTTTCGATTATGTACACCAATATATTCCTTTCTCCCTATAATATTACTTCTTTGCTGCTGGAGTTTTCGATACCTGCAATAATAGTTATTGGTATGGCTATACAGCTTATCGGTGGCGAAATAGACCTTTCGGTTGGATATAATGTGATGTTCTCCAGTATGTTTTCCTCTATTCTTATCGTTGCCGGAGTGCCGCTTATATTGGCAATTCTCATCACTCTGTCCGTAACGAGTCTTTTTGGTCTCATAATTGGGTTGTTGGTGTCAAGAGTGGGAGTCAACTCCTTTATTGGGACATTAGGTTTGGGGTTGTTTTACTATGGTCTGACCCAGTTTCTTTTCTCCACCTTTTACAGCTTTAAAAATGGAGCAGCCGATATCAGGCATTTGCCAAAAGCTTTCACAGATCTAAGCAAACTTGAGTTTTTGGGACTTCAGCTCCCGGTGTACTATGCGGTTGTGTTATTGATAGTATTCTCCGTTCTCATGTCCAAATCGCGGTATTTTAGAAAATATTACTACATTGGCATGAATAAGGAGGCAGCGCAGCTTTCTGGCATCAACGTAAAAGGCATGAAGGCGATGGCGTTTGTATTTAGTTCGCTGTTTGCTAGCTTTGCCGGCATCATTCTTGTTGCACGGATGGGCTCTGCTGCAGCCACATATGGAATTGGTTGGGAACTCAAAGTGATTACAGCATGTGTTATTGGTGGAGTTAGCATGAAAGGCGGCAGAGGAGCGATGGTAGGGGCCATTATTGGAATGTTATTCACGACCTGCCTTAGTAATGGGATGCGGATTGCCGATGTACCGTCAAATATATATAAGATAGCGGAGGGTCTTGTCTTGCTCGGAGCCGTCGTGCTTGATGCGCAAATGTCAAAACGCAAGACGGTGGGATAAAGGTCACTGCACAAAAAGTGAATGCAGGGTATATGATATCGGCCGTATCGTATCCTTACCGGATCTTTGATTGTGTGACGATAAGAAAGAAGAGTTTGGAAAAAGAAGGCTAGAAAAAATGGAGGTTATTATGAAAAAATTAGGAAAAATTTTGAGTTTTCTAGTGATGGCAAGCGTGCTTGCAGGTACCGCTTCCTGCGCAACTGCAGGAAGCTCAGCAACATCCGCGTCCGCAGCAGATTCCGCGTCCGCAGCAGCTTCAACGACAGCGGCGGCCAGTGGAAAAAAGGAAGTATATTCTTGGTGTTGCCAATACAACTCATTGCCTTTGTTTGTAAATAATGACTATATTGGCATGGATTTGATTGCAAAAGAGCTGAATGTTGAAGTCAGAAAAGTCGGACCGCAGGAAGTGGATCTTCCCGCATTTCAGGCAGCTATTGAGCAGGAAATTGCTAAAAAACCTGACGGCATGATGGTCGTTGGCTGGGATGCCTCTCTGGCAACAGGTATAAATAAGGCAATGGCTGCCGGTATTCCGGTCGTGACCGTTGATGCAGACGTTCCTGATTCAGATAGACTTTGCTTTGTTGGAACTGACTGGTATGACCTGGGCGTAGAGCAGGCAAAGGCAGTTGCACCCTATCTTGAAGGAAAAACCGGAACAGCTATTTGTGTAGGTTTACCAGGCGCAGACAACAGTGTACTTGCATTAAACGGATATACAGCCACATTAGCAAAATTAGCTCCAACCATAACAGTAGATCAGAAAATATATGATTCAGGTTCAAACGCACAGCAGGTTGCGTCGACAGTTGCAAATGCTATTCAAGGTGATAGCACATTGCTTGCTGTTGCCGGTTTTGATTCATCTGGTGGCCCTGGCATTTCACAGGCAATAAAGGAAGCTGGAAAAATCGGAAAGATATACGGAACCTGTGTGGATGCTGAAGCAGAACACTTACAGGGAGTAAAGGACGGAGCTTTAGTTGCGGCAGTTGGTCAGAAGCGTCATTTCTTCACCTATTATGGCGTTAAAATGCTATATGATTACAATCACAATGGCATTAAGTTTACTGCAGATGATAAAGCTGCAGGTATTTCCCCCATTCCGACAAGAGTCACGACAGGATTTATCGTTGCCACTCCTGAAAATGTCGATCTCCTGATCGCAGCAGCCGCGGCCAAAGCGAAATAGTATTCAAAAGAACCTTTTCTGATATGGTCAAGTAGTATTCAGGCGCCCGCAAGTACGGGCGCCTGATAACGAAAAAGGAGGAAAATTCTTGAGAAAAATTGCACTTTCATTACTTATAGTTTTAATGCTTTTATTGACATTCGGGTGCGCTGAACGTCAAAAAGACGAAACGAAGGTTATGCCATCTGGAACAGATTATTCACAAGAATTAAGTACAGCAACACCTGAGGGTCTTGCCAAGGAATCAAGTATCATTTATCAGAATATGCTTAATCAGAATGTTACCGTTGAGGAAGGCTTTAATCAATTACTTGCACTGTCAAGTGAGCAGGCATCCAGCAGTATGCTGGAGTATAAAGACGAGTTCAAGAAGCAAATTAATCAAACAATAGATTATTTTGAACAACAAGATGATTCGATTACCGGAATTGATTTTACTGAAACTGACTACAAAGATGAAAATTCAGCATCTATTCAACGTATTCAGAAACAGAAAAGTGGAAATAAATACTACTTCAAACAAGATTTTGTGAAGGAAAACGATGTTTGGAAAATAAAGGGTGACAATATCACTAATGATTTCACTATTATGAAGAAAATATTGTTCTGGTATATATAAGAAATTTTAGCACCAATAAAATAATACAAGAAATATTCAATTTGACACTTTTTGTAAAGAATTAGTGTTTATACAACTGTATATTTGTGAAAGGGAAAAGAAATATGAAATATTCATGCTGTATTGAGATGATTTTTACAGAGTTTGACTTTGTGGAGCGTATCTATAAGGCGAAAGAAGCCGGATTTGATGCGGTCGAGTTCTGGTGTTGGGAGAACAAGGATCTTGAGGCCGTAAAGAAAGCACTTGACGACACGGGTTTGGAACTTGCGATATTTCAAGGAAATATAGAAGGACGCATGGTTGACCCGAAAGATATTGATATTTATGTCGAGGGCGTCCTTCGTTCAGTGCTAACGGCAAAACAAATGGGAGCAAAAAATCTGTTTCTCATGTCAGACATCATGAAAGAGGATCGTTCTGTTCTAGAAGCACCGTATCCACTTTCTGATGCACAAAAAATGGAAAGCACCAAAGCCGTGCTTCGGAGACTGATTCCTGTGGCCGAGGAAAATGGAATCACTTTTGTTGTAGAACCTCTAAATACAAAGGTGGATCACCGTGGATATTCGCTGTGTCACAGCCAACCTGCGTTTGAGATGATTCGGGAAATAGGAAGCAAAAACGTTAAAGTGCTATATGATGCATATCACATGCAAATTATGGAAGGCAATATTATTAATACCTTGAAATCTGGAATTGATGCTATTGGGTATTTTCATGTAGCAGACGTACCAGGACGATTTGAGCCGGGTACGGGTGAACTTAACTACAAGAACATTATCAAAGCCCTTTCCAGTTTTGGATACGATGGGAAAGTAGGATTCGAGTTTGAACCCCAAAACGGCTCGAGTATGGAAACAGTAAAACGAGTATTTGATCAAATAAAGTAGATTTGGAGGAATTATTCATGACAGACGAAACAAAAAAGAAATTTTACAAAGATATGCTGCGATTAAGACGTTTCGAAGAAAATGTGCAGGATCTATTTGCAAAGATGAAGATCTTGGGGTCAGTACATCTGTACATTGGTGAAGAAGCAATTGCGGTAGGAGCTTGTGCTGCCATCAACAAAGACGATTATCTTGCGTCAACTCATCGTGGACACGGACATATGTTGGCCAAAGGAGCAGATGCGGGAAGAATGTTTGCTGAGCTCTTCGGTAAAGAAACGGGTTATAACAAAGCAAAAGGAGGATCGATGCACCTCGCTGCCCCGGATATCGGAATTATGGGGGCCAATGGTATTGTAGGGGGTGGTATTCCTCTGGCCACCGGAGCGGGCTTAAGTGCCCAAAAACTAAAAAATGGCAAAGTTGTTCTTTGTTTTTTTGGAGACGGTGCAACAAGTCAAGGGACTTTCCATGAATCTCTTAATATCGCTGCCTCCTATAATCTTCCTGTCGTATATATTTGCGAAAACAACCTATACGCTGGAGGCGTAAAACAGTGCTTTGATGGTGAATGCAAAAATGAGGGAATGGACTATCCAAGAAAAATTAAAGACATTGCGGATCGTGCATCTGGTTACGGAATGCCTGGTGTAATCGTGGATGGAAATGATGTAGAGGTAGTGTATAAAGCCGTAAATACGGCAGTAAAGCGTGCTCGCAAAGGCGATGGACCTTCACTTATAGAGTGCAAAACATATCGCTGGCGCACTCACTATGAGGTCGAACCTGATACCTATCGCCCACAGGAAGAGGTCGCGCGCTGGAAAGAAAAATGTCCAATTACCTGTTATGCCGACAAGCTTCTTGGACAGGGTATTATTACACAACAAGAACTCCTTGATATCGCCGAGCAAGTTGAAGACGAGATGAATGCGGCAATCGAGTTCGCGGAAAAAAGCCCTGAGCCTGAACTTTCGGAAGCACTACAAGATGTATATGCAGATTAATTTGCAGAGGAGGAAATAATTATGAGTAAAAAATCTATGTCTGCAGCCATAGCCATGGCGCAGAGAGAAGAGATGATACGCGATAAAACAGTTTATATTTTGGGGCTTGATGTGGGAGCTTATGGTGGAGCTTTTGGGTGTACGCGCGGTCTCTGGAAAGAATTTGGGAAAGAACGTGTTATGGATATGCCTATTGCAGAGGCAGGCTATGTTGGTGCGGCGGTTGGATCTGCAGCTACGGGCATGAGACCTATCGCAGAGCTTCAGTTTTCTGATTGGATTACTATTGCTTCGGATATGTTGGTTAACCAAGCGGCCAACATGAGGTATACTTTTGGCGGATCGTTGTCTGTCCCAATGGTTTTGCGTGCACCTGTGGGAGGTTATCTTTCAGCCGCTTCGCAACACTCACATATGTTTGAATCCTGGTTTGCCTTTGTTCCCGGTCTGAAGGTGGTTATGCCAGCGACGCCGGCGGATGCAAAAGGTTTACTTAAGTCTGCGATTCGGGATAACGGCCCGGTCATTTTCTTTGAACATAAAAAACTTTACGACATTACCGGCGAAGTACCGGATGATCCAGAATATCTTGTTCCTTTGGGTAAAGCAAGGATCGCACGAACAGGCAAGGATGTAACGATCGCTACCTACTCCTACATGGTGAATTTTGCATTAGAGGCAGCGGAAAAACTTGCAGCTGATGGTATTGATGTTGAAGTGATCGACTTGAGAACGATTAAGCCCATGGATACTGATACCATAATAGAGTCTGTGAAAAAGACAAACAGACTCTGTTGTTTGCAGGAGACATGGCTGACGTGTTCGGTCGCTTCTCAGATTTCTGCTGTTGTAGCAGAGCAGGCGTTTGATTATCTGGATGCGCCCATCAAACGGATCGGCGCATTAGATGCACCTAACCCTTTTAGTGCAAAACTCGAAACATATATTCTCCCTTCTGTGGAGAAGATCATTCAAGAAATAAAAAGCATGTTTTGATAAAAGGGAGGCAAGTTTGCACCTTGCCGTTCTTTTAGGCAGGAGGAATTGGTATGTCTATAATTGTTCGTATGCCCAAAAGCGGCTATACCATGCGAGAAGGTATCATTGGGAAGATTCACGTTGAACAGGGCGTTGCTGTAAAAAAAGATGACATAATAATGGAGTATGAGACAGACAAAATATCTGGGGAGATCACTGCCGAGGCGGATGGAACCATAATCAAACTATATGCAAAGGAAGGCGAAACCTATGAGGTGCTCGCTCCGTTATGTGTAATTGGTGTTAGAGGAGAAACATTCGAAGGTGATGATTCACCGGCTGAACCTGTTCTTAGGGAAGAAATTCCTGCCTCAGCAACAATACACAAAGAACAGGCGCCTCCCTTGGTGGAGACTGCAGTTGCGTCTATGATCGATGGACGTATCTTGGCAACACCTTATGCAAAAAAGCTAGGGAAAGATAATGATATTGATCTCTGGGGACTCGCCGGTACCGGCCCAAATGGTCGTATCCAGAAAAAAGACGTACTTGCGGCATCAGTTGCATTGCGCATATTCGCCTCGCCGCTTGCAAAGAAGATTGCAGGTGAACAGAATCTTAATCTGAAAAACATCATCGGAACGGGTCCGCGCGGGCGCATCGAAAAAGATGATGTACTTGCTGCACTAAGTGCAGATTCCTCCGTTGAGCAGGTTCTGTCAAAGATAACAAATTTGCCGACTATCAGGAGGCGGGAGAAGCTGTCCTCCATGCGGAAAGTCATTGCAAACCGGTTGTCACAAAGCAAACAGACCATTCCACATGTATATTTTAAAAGCGATGTGGATGCGACGGGCTTACTTGAAATGAAAAACAGGTTAGCGGTGGCTTCTCAAAAGAAACTGAACAGGAAGATTTCACTAAATGACATAATACTTCTGGGTACTGCCCGTGCGCTTGCTGAGTTTGATATCTTCAGCGCACAGCTCGATGGAAATGAGATCATATATGCCGATGTTGTTAACCTCGGTTTCGCCGTGAGTCTTGAAAAAGGTCTGATTGTACCAGTGATCAGAAATGCAGAAAAACTGTCTCTTAGTGAAGCCGCGGTTCAAGCTTCCACACTTGCTGAAAAGGCAAGAAACGGGAAGTTGCTGCCCGAGGACATTGAGGGAGCTACGTTCACAGTCAGCAATTTGGGGGCTCTTGGCATTGATGAATTCACTGCAATTATTAACCCGCCCGAATCGGGGATTCTTGCGGTAGGTACAGTATCAGATAAAGTAGTTGTTATTGCTGGACAGATTGTTATACGGCCCATGTTGACTCTTACGCTTTCGGTCGACCACAGGATCATTGACGGAGCGGTTGCAGCAGCTTTTCTCAAGCGAGTAAAAGAGATCCTCGAAGACGCATATTCGCTGCTTCTGTAAAACTTTAAGATTGGAGAATAAAGTATGTTTGGATTACTGAACGGGAAAAAAGCAATGGTTACCGGAGGTGCTCAGGGAATCGGAAAAGCTGTAGCCTTGATCTATGCCGAAAATGGCGCAGACGTAGCGATCTGCGACCTCAATGAAGTACTGGCAGAACAAACCGCTGCAGAGATCACTGGTATTACTGGACAAAATTGTTTTGCCATAAAGATGGACGTTTCAAAGAAAGAAAGCGTTGAGTCCGGCGTGAAGAGCATTGTTGAAAAGATGGGGCGCATCGATGTGTTCTGTAATGCGGCAGGTATTCTCATTGAGGCTCTTCTGCTTGAAATGAGGGAGGATCTGTGGGATAAGGTTTTCGCCGTTAACGTAAAGGGCACATTTTTGCTTAATCAAGCTGTCGGGCGAGTCATGAAAGAGCAAAATGGCGGCAAGATCGTCAATATTTCATCCTGTTCTGCCAAAAAGCCCACATGGAAGGAAGCTGCATACTGCGCCTCTAAGGCGGCAATCATTGGTCTGGTACGCGTTGCAGCACTGGAATTGGGTCAATATGGCATAAACGTCAACTCAGTGCTTCCAGGTGCGACCGATACCGAAATGGTAAGAAAAGCTTTTCTCACCAGCCCTGAAATTGAACAGGAATGGATTGAAAAGACAGCTCTCAAACGACTGGGAAAACCTATTGATCAGGCGCGGGCTGTGCTATTTCTTTCATCGGAACTTGCAGATCATATTACGGGCGAATCGCTTGTGGTCAGCGCAGGTGAAGTGATGACCCAGTAGGCGGAGGATACCTTATGAACAGAGTAGACTTGTCCGATTACGTGGAAAAATGTCTTAGGCTTCGGACATATATGAAAAGAAACGGCTATGAATTTGCGGTTATGGCCAGGCGGGACAACTTTGCATGGATTACAGGCGGTGGGGACAATAAAATCTTCCGCAGCAGTGACATGGGGTTTGGTATCCTCGTCATAGGAATCAATTCAATTCAGTTCATTGCACAGTCCATGGATTCGGACCGCATTTTAGATGAAGAGTTACAGGGATTGGACATCGAGTCAGTCGAACTGAAATGGTATGAACCCTCTCGAGAAGAAACGGCTATGCGGCTTACAAGAGGAGGTAAGGTTGTTTCAGATATTCCATTGCCCGGCGCCGACTTCAAAATGTATGATTTTGTCAGACTGCATTTTCCGTTGACAGATATTGATATACAAAAATACCGCAAAGTTGGAGCACTGTGCGACAGATTACTCAGTAATGTGGCAGAACAGATCCATCCAGGCATGACAGAGCATGAGATCGAAGCAAGAATCCTCTATGAATATGGCAAAGAAAACATGACGCCAAAGGTTCTATTGGTGGGAAGTGACGATCGGATCGCAAAATACCGACATCCCGCTTCTTCCCCCAAAAAGGTTGAGAAGCTTGTCCTGATTCATGCCGCAGCTGACAAATGGGGATTGCACGCTAACATCACTCGCATGGTTTATTTTGGAGATAGTCTGCCAGAAGAGCTGAAAGAAAATTATAATCTGCTGAACCTGTGCGAAGCGCAGGCGATGGAGATGTGCCGTCCGGGCGTTCACTTTCAAGATATTGTCAATGAACGCAGAAAAATTTTTGCTGAACACGGTTGCCTTGGTGAGTCTGACCTGCACTATCCAGGCGCTACAGCTGGCTATTTTATTGGAACGGCGCAGCCAATTCTTGACAACGAAATAATTGTCGATCGCATGGCATTTGACTGGTTTATTACCGTTAAGGGTGCAAAGGTCGAAGAACTCTCGGTAAGCGGTCCAAACGGTGGAGAGCTGCTTTCTTCCTCTGTAGAAGGATTGTGGCCGACCAAATCGTATCGTTGGAAGGACAACAGCTATAATCTTCCATTAATCATGATGAAATAAGGATGGTATCAGAACATGAAAAAGACGACATTACTTAATGATGAAATTAGCTATGCCGTGGCTAGAATGGGACACACAGACACACTTGTCATTTGTGATGCCGGCTTACCCATTCCGAAAGGACCGGAGAGAATAGACTTGGCCGTTTCAAAGGGAATTCCTTCGTTTTTGTCTGTTCTTGAATCCATATTGAGTGAGCTGGAGGTGCAAAAAATTATTATAGCCAGCGAAATGGAAAAGGGGAATTCCTCACTATATGACAAAATTGTCTCTGAATTTTCAGGCAGGGGAATCGAAATCATAGAAGTATCTCATGCTCATTTTAAGGAACTGACAAAATCAGCGTTTGCAGTGGTACGTACAGGGGAATTCAGTCCGTTCGCTAACATAATTTTAGAAGCAGGGGTTACTTTTTAAGCGGCATTGTTAGCCTTTAACAGAAAAGTATTCTAAGGTTTGCTATCAGAAATGGAATGCAATAGTTTATAAATCACTCAAAATATAAGAAATTGAGGAACTGTATTAGAATGCAGGAAAGGGGAACTTTCATGATCTATGATGTAGCAGTAATTGGGGGAGGCCCTGGAGGATATGTTGCTGCAATAAAAGCAGCCCAAAAGGGACTGAAAACAATACTATTTGAAAAAGAGAAGCTTGGAGGAGTTTGCCTGAATAAGGGCTGTATTCCTACTAAAGCATTGCTAAAATCAGCTTCTATATATAATAATGCAAAGAATTCTAAGCAATTTGGAATTCTTTGTGAAAATATTTCGTTCGACTGGTCATCAGTCATGAAAAATAAAAGGAGCATCGTCGACAGATTGGTTGGCGGCGTTGATATGCTCCTAAATGCAAATAAGGTTGAAATCGTTCACTCAGAAGCTGTACTCATTGACGCAAAAACGATTTTATCAAACAATCAAAAATATAAGGCAAAAAACATTGTTTTGGCAACAGGTTCAGAGCCTGTATTGCCTCCAATTATTGGTATAGATAACAAAATGGTAATCACAAGTGATCAAATTCTTCAGCTGTCTAAGCTGCCGGAAAAGTTAGTAATTGTCGGTGGCGGAGTGATAGGAATTGAATTCGCATTTTTACTTAAAGCCTTCGACGTAAATGTGACTATCATTGAAATGATGGAAAGCATATTAATCAATGCCGATCAAGATGTTGTTAAATCTGTTTCTAAGGATTTTAATAAATTAGGCATATCAATAATTGCAGCAGCTAAGGTTAAAAGAATTCAGGAAAAATCCGTTGTTTATCAAAAAAATGGAAAAGAATTCTCAATAGAAGCAGATCTGGTGCTGATATCTACTGGACGAAAGCCAACAGTCAACATACCAATGTTGGATAAATTGGGCATTATACATAATAGAGGTATTATCCAGACAGATGAGAAAATGCAAACAAATATTTCGGACATTTATGCAATTGGAGATATTAACGGTAAATCTATGTTAGCGCACACAGCTAGCGAAGAAGGCATTATAGCGATAGAAAACATCTGCGGAGAAGAAGTATATATGGATTATAAAACGATTCCGCAATGCGTATATATTGAACCTGAAGTTGCTTGGGTTGGGTTAACAGAACAAGAAGCAATAAAAAATGGACATGATGTAAAAATCGGAACATTTCCTATGTCTGCGAACGGGAAATCACTTATTGAAGGAAAAACAACGGGATTTGTAAAAATTATAGCTGATAATAAATATGGTCAGATTCTTGGTGTACACCTGTATTGTACACACGCTACTGATATGATTGCCGAAGTTGTTCTCGCAATGAAAACCGAGTGTTGTATTGATGACATAGCACAATGTGTTCATGCACATCCTACCGTTTCAGAAGGTTTAATGGAAGCTGCAAATGCAGTTTTTGGAAAAGCGATTCATAAAATATAATGGCTGAATTTGTCTGGAGTGAGGCAAAACAATGAATTTAACAAATAGAGTTGCAATAGTTACAGGAGCGAGCCGGGGCATTGGAAAAGAAATTGCATTAGCTCTCGCAAAAGAAGGGTGCAATCTCGTTGTTTGCTCAAGAAATTCAGAACAATTAATTAAACTGAAAGCCGAAGCAGAGGCATTTGGAATTCAGTGTGAAGTAGTGTCAACAGATCTGAGACATCTGGACAATATCAAAAAAGTTATAGAAATTGCTGTAGAAAAATTTTCAAAAATTGACATATTAATCAATAACGCAGGTACAATAATAAAAGATGGAATATTTGGGGTTACGGAAGAAGACTGGGATTTAATAATGGATATTAATCTCAAGGCTCAATTCTTTCTTTCTCAATGCACTTTAAAAGAAATGAGAAAGAATAAAGAAGGATACATTATTAATATATCATCAACAGTAGCTTTTGGTGCTAAACCGGAAGTTACCAGTTATAGCATTTCTAAAGGCGCAATAATTGGATTGTCTGAAGCGCTGTATCAGGAAGCCAAAAAATATAACGTTAAAGTAAGTACTGTGTACCCGGGAGTCACTGACACAGAAATGCTGCGAAGCCAAGATATGCCATGTGATTCAACTCAGTGGATGTTACCTGAAGATATTGCAGAATGTGTACTTTTTCTTCTGAAAACGAGCAGAAGAATGGTCGTAAAAAATATTGTACCATGGTCAACTGGATATGACCAAATATAAGTATCTACAAAGACAAATGAGGTGTCATTATGAAAGCTATATTATTGGATGGGAAAAGAAATGTAAAGATTATCGAAAAACCAATACCAAAATTAGTGGAAGGATATATATTAGTTAAAGTAATGGCTGCTGGAATTTGTGGAACTGATATTGAAATGTTATATAACAATTCAAATCCAACGGATATTACACCAGGTCATGAGATATCAGGGATTATTGAAAATGCAAATAATTGCATGAATTTTAGAGTTGGGGACAGGGTTTTTTTAAATTGCCATATCACTTGCAATGCGTGTGACTACTGTCGATCAGGTGATTATATCTTTTGTAAGGAACTAAGTGTCATTGGGTTCAATGTTGATGGCGGCATGACTGAATATATCGCAGTACCTGAAACAAATTTGAGAAAGCTCCCGGATGACCTTTCATATGAACAGGGTGTGCTGATTACAGATGCACTGGGTACTCCCTACCATGCTGTAAAAAAAGCAGAAATCAAAAAGGGAGAAATAGTATGTGTTTCAGGAGCTGGACCACTTGGAATCCTATGTATTCTTACTGCAGTGCATTTTGGTGCAGTTGTCATTGCAATAGATATTGTTGAGGAACGTTTGCAAATGGCGCAAAAATTTGGAGCTGCCTATATCATTAATGGTATGAATGATTTCAAGGAAAAAATAAATGAAATTACTAATGGTAAGGGTGTTGATAAAGTGATTGATTGTTCCGGATCAGCTAAAGCTATTTTAGCTGATCTTGACATTTTGAAGAATAGAGGAGTAATGGTGCAGGTAGGTGTTTGCAGAAAAATTACAATGGATTTATTTGAAACACTTATTAGTAAAGAAATAGTATTAAGAGGGTCAAGAAATTTCAATGATACTGAAATTCCAGAGATGATTGAATTGATTAGAAAAACAAAAGGGATTGAAGAATTAATTTCGCATAGATTTTTATTAAGCGAAGCTGAATTAGCCTTCAAACTAGCGGAGGAAAAAAAAGGCGTAAAAATAGTATTTATACCTGAGTCGAGCATATAGCGATGGAAATGAAAAGAAAACCGGAGTGGCTAAAAGTCAAAGTTAATACAGATGACATCGCTGAGATGGAAAAATTATTAAGCGCATTATCATTGCACACAGTGTGTGTGGGTGCAGCATGCCCTAACATTGGGGAGTGCTTTAAAAATAAGACGGCGACATTTATGATACTTGGTGAAAATTGCACGAGAAATTGTCGGTTTTGTCAAGTTGCAAAAGGAAAAGTAGAGCCGCCGAACTCAGAGGAACCTGAAAATGTTGCAAAAGCGGCAAAACACTTGGCATTAAAACACATTGTTGTTACAAGCGTTACGCGTGATGATTTGGACGACGGTGGAGCTGGATTTTTTTCAGAAACTATTCATCAATTAAGAAAATATTTACCTGAAAGTTCAGTCGAAGTTTTGATACCAGATTTTAACGGGAATTTTGCATCGCTTAAAACAGTTTTGGATGCAAAACCAGATATTTTGAATCATAACATAGAAACAGTCCCAGAGTTATATGATGAAGTCCGGCCAATGGCAATATATATAAGATCATTGGAACTTTTAAGAAGAGTAAAAGAATACAATAATTGTATTTACACCAAAACAGGAATAATGGTAGGGCTGGGAGAAACAAAGAAACAAGTATTACGTGTCATGGATGATTTGATTCAAGTCGGCTGCGATGTGTTAACCATAGGTCAGTACCTTCGGCCGAGCAAAGAACACATTCCCATTTATGAATATATAATACCAGATCAATTCGAAGAATATCGGGTGATAGGATTGGAAAAAGGATTTAAATATGTAGCCAGTGGACCTTTGGTGCGAAGTTCATACAACGCAGCCGAAGGAATGAAGATCTTAAGGAGGAGTTAAATATAGTGATCTATTTAGAAAGTAGTAGTTGTGATGCTAATTTTAACTTCGCTTTAGAAACCTACGCTATGAATACATTAAATATTGCAGAAGAATATTTTATTTTTTGGAGAACACAGCCGACTTTAATGATTGGACAATATCAGAATGCACTGCAGGAAATAAATATTGCATTTGCAAAAAAGAATAATATTAATATTGTCAGACGAGTAACGGGTGGCGGAACCATATACACGGACATGGAAGGTTGGCAGTTTTCTTTTATCTATAAAAATACACAGGCTAAAAATATTGACTTTCACACACATACTGCACCGATTATTAATGCGCTTCAATCCATTGGTATTGATGCATACCAAAGTGGTCGGAATGATCTTTTAATTGACGGAAAGAAATTTTCTGGAAATGCACAGCAGATAAGAGGAAATCAATTACTTCATCATGGATCTCTGTTATTTAACACAAACATTGACAATTTAGTTAAGGCATTATGTGTCGATGATGAGAAGATAATTTCAAAGGGCATAAAGTCTGTCAGACAAAGAGTGACCAATATTGCCGACTATATAGATTCTGAAATGTCCAGTACTGAATTTCGCGATCTGATGTTGAAATTTTTGCTGCAAGATATGGAAACATATACTTTAACCAAAGAAGATATCAGAAGAATTAATCAAATAAAAGAATCTCAGTTTGATAGTTGGGAATGGAATTTCGGGAAAACACCAGCGTTTAACATATCGAAAGAAGGCAGATTTGATGGAGGTAAGCTTGTTGTACATTCTTTTGTAAAGGACGGCATAATTGAAGATATTCATTTTTATGGTGATTTTTTTGCAAATGATGATATTAACATTTTGAGGAATATTTTGATAGGATGCAGATACGAATTCGCAGATATTGAAAAAATACTATTAGAAAAACAAGCAGTTGATTTTTTCTGCAGTATATCGCTCGAGAATATATTGGGATTAATAATTTAATAGTCTATATAATGCAAGTTAATCATAAGGAGGAGAAAAGTAATGATAAGCAGAGAACGGGTAATCACAGCACTCAACCACAAACAACCGGACAAGACCCCCATCAGCCTTGGTTCAACAATTGTTGATGGTCTGACCAGCCGTGCGAAGGATGCCCTAGAAGATTATCTTGGTTTGCCGCGCACAAAATACCTTATAACGCATAAACCAATGGGAACGGTAGAAACACCGAAGAATTTAATAGAAAGATATGAGCTTGATTTTGTGACGGTTCGTTTAAAGGCACCATGGAACAATCCTGCTCACATTAATCCTGATGGCTCCTATTATGATGATTATGGATGCTTGATGGTGCCTTGCGAATACTATTTTGACAACATGAATCGACCGCTTGAAGGTGAGTTGGAAATCGAGGACATTTTGAAAAAAGCAACCTGGCCGGATGCTTATGCGCCGGGAAGAACAGATGGTCTCAAAATGGAAGCGAAAGCACTTGCAGCAAGTGGAAAAGCAGTGGTTGCAGATATCATGTGCGGAGGGCCTTTTGAACAGGCGCTGTGGCTGCGCGGTTGGGAGGATTTTTTGTGCGATCTGTATACCGATCCCAAACTTGCTGAAGCACTTCTTGATAAGATTACAGAAGTTGACATTGGTCTGTGGGATGTATTTTTGAGCGAAGTCGGTGAACATGTGGATGTCGTTTGTCAGGGTGACGATCTTGGTATGCAGGATCGCTCAATCATTTCACCAGAAATGTATCGTAAATATATAAAAAAATATCATAAGAGGATGTATGATTTCATCAAGACGAAAACGAAAGCAAAAATCTTCCATCACTCCTGTGGATCTGTCCATGAGCTTTTACCGGATATGATTGAAGCGGGCATTGATATTCTGAATCCGGTACAGATTCGAGCAGCAAATATGGAACCGGAACGGTTGAAGAAGGACTTTGGTGATTCACTTACATTCTGGGGCGGACTTGATACTCAACACATGCTGCCATTTGGATCCGTTGAGGAGGTTGAAGCACAGGCACGCCACCTGATTGATGTGCTAGGGGATGGCGGAGGATATGTCTTTGCTCCCGGACATAATGTACAGGCACTTGTACCACCAAAGAATATAGATGCAATGATGATGGCGGCAGTCAAATACAGATAACGAATAATTTCCACTTGCGGGTCATGCAAAAATAATGAGATACATTCGGTTTAGCTTCTTGATGACTCAATAGTCCCTAATACAAGTAAGGAGAGAAAGAATGAAAAGAATATTATGTTACGGGGATTCCAACACCTGGGGATTTAATCCAATTACATTTTCTGAAAACTATAGTTACTATGTCAGATATACAGAAAATGTTCGATGGACGTCAATACTACAAAAAATGCTTGGTGGTGATTATACGGTAATTGAAGAAGGGTTGGGAGGGAGGACGACTGTTCTTGACGATCCTATTAGTCAGCAGCAATTAAATGGGAAAAAATATTTACTTCCGTGCCTCGGAAGTCATGCTCCAATTGACTTAGTTGTAATAATGTTAGGAATTAATGATCTGAAAAACTATTATCAGATGTCTGCACATGCTATCTCAGCAGGCATTGAATTATTGGTCAAAATTATTCAATCAACAAATTTTGGTGTAAATGGGAAAAGCCCTGAAATTTTAATACTTTCTCCTGCATTAATAACTAATGATATCGCTCATTCATGCATAAATTTTGAATTTGATGTTCCAGAAGCAATAGAACGATGTAAGGAATTGCCCGAATTATACCAAAATGTGGCTCAAAGAAATTCATGCCATTTCTTAAACTGTGATGATTATGTTGAATTGAGTCCAATTGATTTTGTTCATTACACAGAATTAGGCCATGAAAGATTAGCTAAAGGTATCTATGATAAGATAATAGCTATATACTCGAAAGACTAATGACGATACTTGCGAAAGACAACCTATGTTACAAAATGGGAAAACAGTACCGTGCTGTTGGGTTGGCATAATAAATTCGAATTTATTCAAAAAAGGAGAAAGCGAAAATGGATTTGCAGGAATTGTGTCTGGCAGTAGAGCAGGGAAAAGGAAAAAGAGTTAAAGAACTGGTAAATCAGGCGGTCGAAGAGGGAATGTCCGTAAAGACGATACTCGACGACGGACTCGTCCAGGCGATGAGTATTGTAGGAGAGAAATTCCGTACCAATCAGATATATGTTCCCGAAATGCTGGTAGCAGCCCGTGCGATGGCCATGGGACTTGCGATTCTTGAGCCGCTTCTTACGGCAACTGGTGTAAAGCCTGTCGGCAAAGTCGTAATTGGAACCGTACGAGGAGATCTGCACGACATCGGCAAAAACTTAGTAGCGATGATGATGAAGGGAATGGGCGCGACTGTCTATGACCTTGGAGTGGATGTACCGGATCATACGTATGTGGAAAAAGCAGAAGAAGTTGGAGCGGACATTGTGTGTCTTTCTGCGCTTCTGACAACGACCATGCCGGCGATAGGCGATGTCATAAAGGACTTTGAGAAATCAGGGGTTCGCGACAAATACTATATTATGGTCGGAGGAGCTCCGGTCAGTCAGATGTTTGCAGAGCAGGTCGGTGCAAATGCGTATTCGGCCAATGCCAGTGAGGCAGCGGATGTTGCCAAGGTCTACTTGCTTTCCCTGGCATGATAAGAAAAAATGTTCTTTAATGCTATAAAGATGCAATTGCAGATAAAAGTATAAAGCATAACTCTTACGTAATCAAAAGGACGTGCTAAAATGAACGGTAAAGAAAGAATTCAGGCAACACTTGAGCACAGAAAAACTGATCGAGCTGCACTGGCATATGAAGCTACTTTTGAAGTCACAAAGGAGCTTGTAAAATATTTTGGAATTGACAAACTAAGTGGTCTGCCCATATCTCAGGTTGGAACATTTCAATCACCTATCGGAGAAAAGGAAGTTGGAATTGATCAGGAGATTGAGTTGCAAAGAAGGCTGGGCGTGGATTTGGTGAAGGTCGCCTGTCCAACGAATTCGAAAAAGACAATTGGCAATTGGTTTGGTATGCCGCTTATCTCACGTAAAGATGATGGGAAGATTATCGGTGCCTGGGAAATTGGCTTTACGGAATTCAAATACCCATACGGAACATATATAGAAATCGACAACTACCCACCTTGCTGACGCAGAGACAGTAGAGGAGCTAATCAATCATCCGGTACCATCTCTTGATCTGTTTGATTATGACTCTCTTCTGGATATTCTTCCAAAATACTCTAAATTCTATGTTTTATTGAATATGAATGGCTGCTTTGATTTTGCAAGATTTATGAGGGGAACGGAGCAATTTCTTGTGGATTTGGTATTGGAACCGGAGAAAGCAGAATTTTGCTGGATAAAGTCAATGATTTTGCCATCGCCTATTTGCACAAGTGCATGGAGAAATGCACCGGCTTAATTGATGGAGTATATTGTGGAGATGATTTTGGAACACAGCGAGGTTTGTTGATTAGCCCTGAGATGTGGCGTCAATATATTAAACCAAGGTATAAAAATCTGATCGAAGTCGTGCATAACTATGGGCTAAAATATTTTCACCACTCTTGCGGAGGTGTCAGGCCCATCATTCCGGATATGATCGAAATCGGTGTTGATGTATTGAATCCCATTCAACCGCTTGCAGTCGGTATGGAACCCAGAGAACTGGCAGATGATTTCGGGAAGAAAATAACCTTCTACGGTGCAATTGATGAACAGGATACACTTCCTTTTAAAAAACCAGAGGATGTAAGGCAGGAAGTGTTCAATTGATTACATACATTTGGAAAATATGGTGGATATATCGTTGCCCCATCTCACGGCTTTCAGCCGGATACCCCGATAGAAAATATTATTGCAATGTACGAAGCAGTGCTGGGGTACATACCTCAATAGTATTAAATTCGAAAAGTCACTAAAGCAATGTTGAACAGTGCGAAAATTACGTGGTGACGAGCCATTTTGAAAATGGATCATGTGATTTTAAATGACACGAAAATCTATTGACTTAGAAGGAATATTGTTGTATTATCCAAACATCGAACCGTTCCCGAAACCGATATTAAGACCGGTGCTATCTCTAGATATATTCTTTTCGAATGCAAGGGAACAGGACAAAAAAGGGCACTGAAGTTGTATTTGAAATCAAAAATGGAAAGGGGATTAATTATGTTAGAAACGCAAGAAGAAATCATCAAAAAAATTACCAACAGAGCAAGGCTGATGAGGAAGCATGCCCTTATCATGGCGTTGGATGCAGGGTCAAACGGGGCGCACCTGGGACCCGGCTATTCCATGGCGGAAATTATGGCTACGCTGTACACTGCAATTATCAGACATGATCCGAAGAATCCTGCGTGGCCTGACAGGGATAGATTCGTACTCAGTAAAGGACATGGCGTATTGGGCTATTACACTATACTTGCGGAATGTGGCTACTTTCCAGTTGATCTTCTTAAGACCTTTGAGACAAAAGACAGTCCTCTGGCGGGTCACCCGAGCATTCACCAGGAAATGGGTATTGATTTTTCCACAGGCTCACTCGGGCATGGTCTTTCCCTTGGGTTAGGGCTTGCTTTGGTTGCAAAAAAAGATAAAAAAGACATTGACACCTATGTATATATGGGAGATGGTGAGTGCAATGAGGGTTCTGTATGGGAAGCTGCTATGGCAGCCAGCCATTTCAAGACTGACAACCTTGTTGCTGTTATTGACCGTAATAAGATACAGAGTGACGGTTTTAGCCGGGACATCATCGATATGGGTGATATGGCGGAAAAATGGAGAAGCTTCGGATGGCATGTCAGAGAAGTTAACGGCCACAACGTAACCGAGTTGCTGGACGCATTTCATAAGAGGAACAGACCATCCGGGCGTCCTTACCTTGTAGTCGCACATACCATCAAGGGTAAGGGAGTATCCTTCTTCGAAAACAACAATGCCTGGCATCACAAGAGCCTGACAAGTGATGAGTTTATCGGTGCGATGATGGAGTTAGGCTACAACGAAAACGGGGAGGATGTATTCAAATGAATGAAATAAACGAAGCTTTTATAAAAGAATTGTCTGAACTCGGTGCCAGAGGTGCTTTTGGCGAGGCAATGATGTACCTAGGAGAAAAGATGGACGATCTGGTCGTTATGACTGCCGACCTTGCTGATGCTACAAGGGTTACTCAATTCAGGGAAAAATTTCCTGATAAATTTTACAACATCGGTATAGCCGAACAAAATCTTGTCGGTGTTGCTGCAGGTATGGCGCTTGCTGGAAAAACAGTATTTGCAACTACATTTGCGGCTTTTGCAGCAATGCGAAGCTGTGAACAGCTCAGAACGGACATGGGTTACATGAAAACCAACGTGAAGCTGATCGGTGCTGATGCCGGTGTAGTTATGGGCACCCTTGGAAATACGCATTACGCAGTCGAAGATATTTCTATCGTCAGGGCGATGCCCTATGTTACCCTTCTTTCGCCTTCGGATGGCCTTTCGGTTTATAAGGCAACCATTGCTGCAGCCGAATACAAAGGTCCCGTTTATATGAGACTGACAGGGGCTAAGAATAATCCTATCGTGTACATGGAAGACTTCAAATATGAGATTGGCAAGGCGATCACAGTAAGAGAAGGAAAAGATGCAACCATCATTGCTACAGGATCTATGGTTGCCAATGCTGTGGGCGCAGCAAAGCTGTTGAAAGGCAAGGGGATATCGGTAACCGTAGTTGATATGCATACAATCAAGCCTTTGGATGAATCTGTCATTGAGAAGGCGGCAAACGAAACCGGACTCATTGTGACAGCAGAAGAGCATAGTATTCTTGGGGGGCTGGGCGCAGCGGTAGCAGAGATTGTTGCCGGAATTGGAAATGCACCCAAGGTTATAAGGGTTGGGTTACCGGATAGTTTCGGACCCATCGGTACATATGCCGATCAGCTTGAAAGATTTAATCTGACTGCAGGTGACATTGCAAATGTTGTTCTCAACAATTTGAAATAGCGACAACTTACTATCGAGATATAACATATACACCAATCAAAATAACAGGAGGAAAAAAACATGTTGTTAAAAGACAAAATTGCCATAGTGACAGGTGCTGCCCAAGGCATTGGAAAGGCTATAGCAAAAATGTATTCCGAGCAGGGAGCGATCGTTGTATTATGTGATATGCAATATGATAAGGCAGCCGATACCGCAAATGAAATATCGAGGGAAACGGGAAATAAAACAGTGCCGATCGCGGTGGATATCACTAAAAAATCTGATGTGAATGCTGCTGTGAAAAAGATTATTGAGATGTTCGGACGTATAGATATTCTGGTGAACAATGCCGGCGTTGTGAAGCACGCATTGATTATTGACATGGATGAAATAGACTGGGACAAAATTTTTGAGGTTAATGTAAAGGGTACATTCCTGTTTACCCAGGCTGTTGCAAAAGAAATGATACCTTTGAAAAAGGGAAAAATTATTAATATTTCTTCTTGTTCCGGAAAAAAGCCGACTTTGGAAGAAGGAGCATACTGTTCATCAAAATCAGCAGTTATTGGACTTACAAGGGTAACCGCCCTTGAACTTGGTATATACGGAATCAACTGTAACGCCATTTGTCCCGGCGCTACAGACAGTGTAATGCTGAGAAGCACGATAGTCACAAGCCCGGAAATTGAGAGGGAATGGATTGAGAAGACCGCACTCAAAAAGTTGGGACAGCCGGAAGACCAGGCAAAGGTAGCAGTTTTTCTCGCGTCGGACCTTTCCGACCACATAACTGGTGAGGCACTGATTGTCTCAGCAGGTGAGATCATGGGACAGTAAAACCTATGAGAAACTGAGCATGGCTAAGTGCATGTATCTTATTTGTTAGCAACCGTTTCAACTGATTTGAAGCGGTTGCTATTTGAAAAATTGACGCACATATTCCTGTATAACTAATAAGATGTCGATAAATTGATAAATCTTGAGAGATGTGCTAGCATAAATGTTCATAGGCAAGGACACATAAAAAGGGGATATCATGAAGGATAAAAGAGTATTCAACAGCATCCCGACAATCAACGACGTGGCAAAATTAGCCAACTCTTCCAAATCAACAGTATCCAGAGTTATCAACAATCAGGGCGGTGTGTCAAAGGATTTGGAAGAAAAAATAAGAGATGCGATTGATGTATTGAAGTTCAAGCCGAACAAAGTGGCAAGGGCTCTTAAGGCAAGGTCGACAAAAAGCATCGGCTTGATTATTCCAACTGTTGAGAACCCGGTTTTTGCCCCACTGGTCAAGATCATCGAGACGACTGCAGATAAATACGGTTTTTCTACCATACTGTGTAACAGTGATGGAGTTGTTGAAAAAGAATCCAAATATCTGGAGCTTTTGATTGAAAAACAGGTGGACGGCATCATTTTTAATGCGATTGGCGAATTTCACAAAGGGTTTGAAATCGTGAAGGATACGAACACCCCTATTGTTGTATTGGGGAAAAAAATTGAAGGTTTTGAAACAACCAATGTAACTGTGAACAATTTTAGAGGGGCATATATTGCAGTTGAACACCTGATAAAAATTGGAATGAGGAATATTGCCTTTCTTTTTGGAAAACTCGAAGCAAATAGCGCCATTTTTGACCGGTTTGAAGGATATAAATCCGCTCTTGATGACAACAATATAATTTTTAATGAAGAATTGGTTGTAAGAGGCAAAAATTCTTTTGAAGATGGTGAGTCCGCAACCAATGAGTTGATCCAGCGCGGAGTAAATTTTGATTCTATTTTTGCCTCCAATGATATTTTGGCGATTGGCTGCATTGAAAGACTTATAGATAAAGGCTATTCTATCCCAAAGGATGTCAGTGTTATTGGATATGATGATATTCCGGCTTCAAGAGTCATCAGACCAAAGCTCAGTACAGTGTTGAATGCACCTGATGTTTTTGGGACAGAGGCGGTAAAAACAATTCTCAGAATTATATACTCAAAAAAGGATACATATCAGGAGAGAATGTTTGAACCTGAACTAATAATACGAGACTCCACCAGACAGCTCTGATTGTCGTTCACTCATATAACATAGAAAAAATGGATCTCTAAAATTACAATTTGTTGATAGAAATGGATTTAGTTGCGTTTCTGAGACTGTCGCTGACTTCCGTGCCGGAATGCATTACGGTGTTCACATATAATGTTTCCCGCAGGCAAAGTTAGGGAATACGTATAGTCATGATTTCTCCGTACATATTCGGAACGAACGTTGCAGTCAGTAACACAATATCTGCAATTTTTGCAATCGGAGAGGTCGGAAAATTAGTAATGACTAATAGGGGAACATCTCGAAATTTGGCATATTTTGCAACTTCATAAAGACTCTGGGTTCGTCCTGAGTGAGAAATGATTACAAGCAGCTCTTCTGAGCTCAGTTTGGATGCTTCCATAAGTTGGATGTCAAGATCTTGAGAGCAGCAGGAACGTAGCCCAATTCTGGCAAACTTCAAGTATCCAGTATAGGCAACAGCATATGAGTCTCCTACTCCCGTAAAAAGTATATGCTTTGCGTTTAAAATGTGTTTTGGTGCTTCCAGATATGGTTCGGAGTTGAGAAGACCCAGAGTGTCCAACAAGCTTTGGATAGTAGTCTGAAACACTTTATTTACTACACTGATTGGATCGTCATCGGGGGTTATTTTTTCATAAAGGATGTCGGCTACGTCTTCTTCTTTCTTTCTAGAGAATGGATGCCTTTAACATTGGGTAACCGGTGTATCCCAACTTGCGTGATATTCGGACGAAAGTTGCTTCGCTGCAACCTGCCAGACTCGCAACTTCTACAATAGTTCCATCAATATGCAATTCGCAACTCTTTGAAGGACTGGGAAGACCTAAACCAGAAATACAGAAGTAATCTCGTTAATAAGAACATATAGAAAGTTGTTGGACGACATGCGTTGTGTATCCTTCAATGTAGCTGCTCGCGATTTTTGGCCGGAAGGGGTCAATTTTCGCGGGCGGAAACACTTCAAAGTATTGACGTTCCAATTAGCCAAGAGAAAACTCTTACTTTGTCTTTTATCGGGCTCTAATCGCTCTGATACTATGGTGTTCAGTTTTTTGTGCAGGCTTTCTTCATACGGAGATGCACCATACCCTCTTCAAGTTACTTTTCGCGCCTCATCAATTTTTTCAATAGCTATTTTGTCAAATCTAATGGGCTGCCTTTTGTCGCATCTTGCAGCGCTTGAATACCATACTTCCGATATTTCTATTCCCAAAATTTAAACACCTTCATTGGGAATTCCCAAAGTTGCGGCTTCTTGATGATAGGATAACCGATTAGACTAGCGAAACTCAATAGCATGTAACTTGAATTCGACAGCATAACACTGATTCGTTTTTAGCAATAATTCAATCCATCAATTTTATACTGTCTCCACAAGTTCTGCACCGGGGATCATTTTCCGGATAATTTGCTTTCTTGCTATAGAATTCAGCCCGGTGCCTTTATTAATCGCTGATACCACATTTACTAGTAACTCATTTGAATACTTAGACATAGAAGATGCATCTCAAACGTTGAACTTTCTTCCAACTTTGGGGGTGCTTCAGGTAGGTATGATATTTGGGCTATGGACTGGATACAAACAGAACTTTGTACCACGGATATACTCTCTTGTCGAGGCCAAGCGAGGGCCGATTAATCAGGACAATTTATAATCATAAATACATATATACATAAATGAAAATTAAAAATATTATAAACTAATATAAAAATTAGAAAGTGAAGAATAATCTGCATGAAAGCCTAATGCTGAAATTTCAGTAATAGAAATGCAATATGAAAAAATTTCATGTTAGTAATGTTAAAATACATCCTATTCATAGAACCAACAAGACCTTATTCACAAAAATTGTTTCAAAAATGATTTATAAAAATGAAATTTATTGTTGACAATTACTCGTTTCATATTTATAATTCAATTAAGACATTCACAAATACAATTACAAATGCGGAGTATTATTCGACTAAAACTCCGTAATCGGACTCCAAAACGAATGAATAGAGGCAGTAAAAAAGAAATCAATAAAATGAGTTTAACAATATATATTTCAATAGGTTCACCGTCTGGGCATGCGTCAAATAGGATAACGTATTGACTGATTTAATTTGCTGCAAAGTATAAAAATAGAATCAGAGGAGAACACGAAAATGCCAGTATTTTTGGGATTGGATTTTGGGACAGGCGGGTGTAAGGGATGCTTAATTGACGAAAATGCAAACGTGCTTAGTTATGCCTTCAGGGAGTATCCCATAATTACGAATACATCTGGATGGTCTGAGCATACGCCTTCGTATTATTGGTTATATACATGCGAAATAATTGAAGAATGTAAAGCAAAGGCAGGCGTATCGTCGGGTGACATTGTATGTGCTGCTGTTTCTTCTGCTCTTCCGTCTATGGTTATGGTAGACCGCGACGGGAATACAATTAACAATGCTTACAATTTAATGGACAGACGAGCGAGAGAAGAAGTGGATTTCGTAAATGCAATGCTTGGTGCCGACGAAGTATTTGCAATTACCGGAAATAGGCTGGAAGACCATCCGTCGCTTGTAAATCTGCTGTGGGAGAAGAAGAACAGGCCGGAGTCCTACGCGAAAATTCATAAAATACTTACGATTGATGGATATATTCTGTTCAAATTAACTGATAAGTACTCGTTGAACTATTCAGCTGCGGCGTTTTATGGAATTGCCTTTGACATAAGAAAAAAAGAGTTTAATACAGAGATTATCAGCTCTCTTGGATTGGATGCGGGCATGCTTCCCGATTTGTTTCCTTGTGAAGATGTAGTCGGTCATGTAAGCTTGCGGGCTGCGGATGAAGCCGGGTTAAAACCAGGAATGCCGGTTGTGGCAGGTCAGGTTGACTGCAATGCTGCGTGGCTTGGTGCGGGGGCGATATTTGAAGGCGATATCCAGGTTAATTTGGGAACATGCGGAAACTTTGGCATTATTCATAAAGATGATAACTTTGACAATCGCATGATTGTTTGCCCTTACACGAAAGACTCTGCGAATACATATATTACGATTCCTACTACAACAACTGGCGGGCAAATCATTCGATATATTAGGGACAACTTCTCCGCTGTTGAGGTTGAGGTTGAAAGATTGACTGGCGAAAGTGCATATGATCTACTGGAAAAACAAGCCCAAAAAATTGGTACTGGCAGCGACGGTCTGATAGTTCTGCCATTTCTAATGGGAGAGAGAACACCCATTTGGGACCCGTATGCACGTGGCGCAGTAATTGGATTAACGCTTGCGCACAGCAAGCCTCATATCGTTAAAGCCTGCATGGAAGCGGTCGCGTATGCCCTTTATGATTCTTATAGACTAGTACTTGCAACGGGTAGAAAAATCAATACCCCGATTGTGTTCAATGAGGGAGGGGCCAAAAACCGAATGTGGAGACAGATCATTACCGACGTTTTTAATGTGCCGACGGTGATTGTCAAAAATCGGATCGGGGCACCGTACGGGGATGCAATCCTGGCAGGTGTAAGCGTTGGCTGTTTCGCACCTGACTTTTCCATCGCACGTGAAAAAGCAGAGTATATTGACGAACTACTTCCTGACAAGAAAAGAAATGAAATTTACATGGAATATTTTACACTCTATAAGCGGTCCTATGATGGGCTTAAGAGTGTTTATAGAGATTTATATAATGTGGCCGAGAAGGCAAGAAAGCTAGAGGTATAGTGTTTATGGAACTTTACAAACATTTGGTAAAACGTGAACATGATGGTAACCCGATTAAGGTTGGGTTGGTCGGTTGCGGACAGATGGGTTCCGGATTGCTGCATGTTACAAAAGGAATGAAGGGAATTGAGACATATGCGGTTTCTGATATAGATGTAAATAGACCGCTGAGGGAATTGTCTTTGATGGGTATTGATAAATCCGATATAGTCATTACGGAAAAACTCAGTGAAGCGAATGATGCGATCAAAAAAGGCAAATATGTTGTAACCCCGGACGCAATGCTTCTTGCAAATATGGAGACGCTGGACAATGTGATTGAAGCAACAGGAAACACTGAAATAGGTGCTAAAGTTGCCTGGACTAGAGTCACAAACGGACTCGATATGGTGATGCTCAACGTAGAAACGGACGTAACGGTGGGTCTCTTATTGAGTACAATAGCAAAAAAGAATGGCTCGGTTTATACAGTGGCGGCAGGTGACGAACCGGCTGTCTGTAAAATGCTTTATGATTTTTCCAGAACAATGGGTTTTGAGGTAGTATGTCTGGGCAAAGGGAAAAACAATCCGGTTAACGTATACTGCACTCCGGAAATGTGTGCTGAGGAAGCAACAAGTAAAAACATGAACCCCAAGATGCTTTGCTCTTTTATTGATGGAACCAAGACAATGGTGGAAATGGCTGCGGTATCAAATGCAACGGGGCTGCTGCCCGATGTTGCAGGCATGCACGGACCCAAAATTGAAGTCTCAGAACTGGTCAATACTTTTATCCCTGTAGCCGACGGTGGAATATTATCCAATTCTGGCTGTGTGGACTATTCAACAGGCAAAGTTGCCCCAGGCGTTTTTGCTATAGTTAAGAGTCAAGATGAGAGAATCATCAGCGACATGCAATTTCTATCGATGGGCAAAGGGCCATATTTTATGTTTTATAGACCGTATCATCTGTGCAATATCGAGACACCTATTGCTGTTGCAGAAGCGGCAATATACAGGGAAATTACCGTGGTTGCCCAATCAATGCACAGTGAGGTGGTTAGTATCGCCAAAAGGGATCTGGCTCCAGGCGAAAGGTTGGGGACGATAGGCGGAAGTGACTTCTTCAATATGATTACGAAATATTCGGAAGCAAAAGCGAAACACTACGTCCCGATGGGTGTGACTCCCGGAAGTATTGTAACTAAGCATATTAAAAAAGGTGAGAATATCACATTTGATGCCATTAAACCTGATCCCAATAGTTTCGTATGGAAACTAAGGACAATTCAAGATGATATGATGATTCTTGGGCGATAAAAATGCATTAGGAGAAGATAGTATGAGAGCTTTGGTACTTACAGGAGTTGGAGAATTCAGTGTAACAGATAAAGAAAAGCCTGCTTGTCCGGTTGGTGGAATTTTGATCAAGGTTAAAGCATGCGGGTTGTGCGGTTCGGACATTCGAAATCTATTTAATGGACATCAGCATATTTCATATCCTAGGACAATCGGGCACGAAGTATGCGGAATCGTTGAAGAAATTTCAGACTCATATTCGGGTGATTACAAATACGGTGAGCGAATAGCAGTTGGCCCCATGGTATATTGCGGACAATGCGAATTCTGCATGAGCGGAAGGCATGAGCTATGTGAGTCGACCAGAGAGTTGGGGCAGCAATGGGACGGTGGTTTTGCAGAGTATATGGCAATTCCGAAAGAGGCATTTATCTGCGGCTCAATCAGCAGGGTTCCGGATACAATGAAAGATGAACATGCGACACTTTCGGAGCCGGCATCATCTTGTGTGAATGCACAGGAAAAAGCGGGGATTGGTATGGGCGATACTGTACTGATCATTGGCAGTGGCCCTATCGGCTGCATGCATATAAGTTTGGCCAAGTCCCGTGGCGCAAAACGCGTGATTGTTGCGGATGTTTCTGCGGACAGGCTTGAATTATGTAAAAAATTCGGAGCAGACATAACGATAAATTCTGCAATTGAAAATCTTCAGGAGAGAATCGCACAAATTACAAACGGCAAGGGTGTCGAGGTTATTATTACAGCTAATCCAGTAGGAGCAACTCAGGTACAAGCGGTCGAATTAGCCAAAAAAGGGGGACGTGTGGTCTTTTTTGGAGGCTTGCCTAAGGATAATTCTCGACCAGGAATTGACACAAATCTGATTCACTATAAGGGGCTGCATGTAATGGGAGTATCAACATTTAATCCACGTCATTATCGCTTGGCCGTCGAAGCTATTTCCTCTGGGAAAATACCTGCTGAATTATTGGTGACTGAGGTTTTCAAGCTTGAAGATTTCAAAAAAGGACTGGAGATTGCAAGA
>Ga0209125_1000498_pt1 | contig 49829 bp, 42 predicted proteins | sample BarGraIncub1131A_FD_184503 | JGI IMG/M metagenome (GOLD analysis project Ga0209125, IMG submission 184503) | Arctic peat soil microbial communities from Barrow, Alaska - Barrow Graham LP Incubations 11-31A (SPAdes) (version 2) | ecosystem: Environmental > Terrestrial > Soil > Wetlands > Peat... | reverse complement strand
GGTTGGAAGAGATGCCGGCTTTGGAGTCATTGATCATGATGCCACTGACGACCGGTTTTTCATGAGCAGTTCGTTCACGTGCCCAATGACCGTCAAACGTACGCATGATGTAATCGTGATCACTGAAATCCAACTGAGCACTCATGAGTCGACGTACCCGAACATCCGTTGAGCCGTTATTTCTGAGTCGGCTTGAGCGAACGATCACATCGGTTTCACTAAAAACACTGTACGTTAAAAACAATGTTACGTCGGCCGCTTTATCTTCAAGTTCGATTTCCACTGAAGTATCTGCTCCAAACGACGAAGGAAGTTGAAGTAATCTTGTTTTTCCTGTTATTTCCTTATGTGTCACATATACAAAGTCACAGATCGGACATCCGTCTGCCGCTTCGATCTCGATCAGCGGTTCACGCAGATCCCCTTTATATAGAGTAGAGAATTCCAACGGTATGTCTTCCAGACTGATCGGATTCGCCTTGTTATACAAAAGACCGCTTGGGAAAGGCATCTTTTCACTGAGAAAAGCGATCTCTTCCACATCGATCTTAGGTCCGTAATAAAGGTGTTCAAGATGACCGGACGGTAAACAGTTGAACAGATAACTGCTATGTTGAGTATTGAGAATAAATGGTTTCATAAAGGTTCTCTCCTACTGAAAGTTTAGCACAAAAAAGACGGTCCGTTGAACCATCTTTAAGGGTGATAGAATTATGCGTAATTATTTCTTACGGTAAGTCACATAGGTCAGATCGATCATTCCTTCAATCACAAGCGGTCCGTAGTTACACGGTATAAACAGTGTTTCACCGGCGTTGATTTCGATTCCTTCAATTGATCCTTTTCCTTCGACACAGATCATAAAGCTGAATTCATCTTGCATAAACGTTCCACGCTTAGTGACTTCGATACGACCGGCTGAATAAACGCCGGGTTCGTCATGAAACAGCGTCAAAAGACAGCCGGTCTTAATTTGTTTTGTTAAGTGAACCTTTTGTGTATCCGCATTCGGGATTCGAACACAGTCGATGACTTTTTGAACATGAGTTTCACGGAATTTTCCGGTCGCCGGTTCGATCCGCTCATAATCATACAAGCGATATGTCAGATCTGCGTTCTGCGAGAATTCGATCAACACCAGTCCGGCTCCGAAAGCATGAAGTGTTCCAAACGGTATGTCGACAAACTCACCTTGTTGAACAGTGACTTTTCGGACAAGCTTATCCCATTGTCCTGCATTGACGAGTTCAATGAATTCTTGCTTGGTGTGAGCGTAGTGCCCGAATACCATTTCGCCCGGTCCATCGATAAAATAGATGCCATCCGGTTTCCCTAATCGTCCGTCATGTTTCAACGCATATTCATCATTGGGATGAACTTGAATGGACATCGGTCCGCTCGTGGCTGCCATCGCAGCTCGAACCGGCATGTTAGGGGTGTCGGAACCGAATAATTCTTTATGCGACTGGTAGAAATCCGAAAGTGTTGAATGTGTTTCTTCCACTTCACAATCGAGATGTCCCGGCATTGCGATCACATTATACACTTCGCCCGCATTCGGTTGATTGGTTTTGTAGCCGTAACGTTTCTCCAGCTCATGACTGCCCCAGATACGATAGTTGAAAACCGGAAGAATATGATAGATTTTCTTTCCCATATGATTCTCCTTTTAATTTTTAAATCGATGTGATGGCATGTTTATTCCCGGATACGACTTTACTATCATCAGTATATCACTCCGAAGACGGTTGAAAACAAAAAAAGACGACCCGTTAGGATCGTCGATAAAGTATTTAGTAGGATCTTCCGACAGTGACGCCGAAGATCGATAACGGATTCTCACGACAAGGTGCACCGGCCCGAACGGAACAACGATAATTAAGCGCATCGGCGCTCCAACCGGTACCGAAGGCGAAATCACCATTCCAACGAGTCGCATAATAACTGACGGTATTCGTACCTAAATAGATAACTTCAACATGGGTATGAGGTCCGCTTGAGTTTCCTGAGGAACCGATTTTACCGATCACATCACCCGCATTGACGATCTTACCCATTGAGATAACTGTATTACGTTCAAAATGAAGATATTTGACCGCATACGTTCTGGAGTTGACGGAAACAAACAGATAAACCTGATTTCCACCTCCGCCACTACCCGGTGAACCGCATGTATTACCTAGATATCCATACGTAGGACAGGCATTGGCACTGTACACAACAACACCGTTAGCAACTGCTTTAACGCTCGTACCGACTGATGCCGCAAAATCAACACCCAAATGGATACTTGACGTTCCCGAATAGTACCAGACACCGGCTGATATTCTGAATCCGCTTGAAATCGGCGATATCCAACCGGCGGAAGGAATGATCGAATTCATTGCTTGGGAAATAGCCTTCAACTTGTTTTGTGTAGCACTTAAGTCGGCAGCAACACGATTCTGTTGAGCTTCAAGTTCGGCTTCTTGAGTTCTGAACTGTGCCAGAATACTTTCAACGGTCGCTTTCATTCCCGAGACAGTTGCTTTATTCGTTTCAACATTCGTTTTATTGACTAACAAAGCTTCTTTTTCACGTTCCACTTCTGCTTTGTCGGCATTTAAGAGTGCGACTTGTTCAGTCAGAAGTTTCATTTGTTGTTCATCATAGGCGGTAATATCACTAATTCCTTCGACGCGACGGATCAGATCGGTGAAACTGTTGGCTCCCATAACGAAATCGACATACCCGTTTAAGGTCATAAACGATTGCATGGCGACCATGCGTTCTTTGATGGAAGCATTGATATTATCGATATTGGTTTGTCGAGTTGTGATTTGGACGTTTAATACACCGATATTCGCTTCAGTACGCGTGATGGATTCTTCAAGAGCTGCAATATCGGTTTCTAAAGAACCGATCTGTGCTTCATAACTGGAGATCTGCTGCGCATACATAGCGATATTCGCTTTCGCATCAGCGATTCCCTTTTTGATGGCATCCAGATTCTTCTGGGCATCAGCAACTTTCTGATTCACGTATTGTTGGTACGCTAAACAAGCAGTTCGATTTTGCGGAGCCGCAGATGAAGAACAAAGAGACGAGTAATACGCCTCATTGTTTGGGAAATCATAATTTGCAGCTGTGACACCGGTGAACATTGACAGAGTCATGACAATAACTGTTGCGAAAATGACGATGCGTTTTTTCATCGCGACCACCTCAAGTATCGAGTAACGGAAATAAAGCTTCCGAAAAGACCGACCAGCACAGCGATTGCAACCAAAATACCGCTTATTTGATACACAAACGGAAATACGGGACGAAGCGTAAAGAGATTGGATACCAATACGCCGCCCAGTGATTTATAGATATACATATACCCAACGACCGTCACAATGACCGGTATGATCGAGCCTAAAAGTCCGATGATGACACCTTCTATTAAATACGGTGCCCGAATAAAGTTATTTGAAGCTCCGATGGTACGCATGATCGTGATTTCAGTGTTACGCGAGTAGATCGTGATCTTGATCGTATTGGCAATCAAGAAGATCGCTAAGAAGGAAAGGAAACTGACAAGAACCAAACCGCCGTTTCGAATGGTGTTCAGCATACTGACAAGTTTGATCGTGTTCTCACCGCCGTAATTAGCGCTTTCGACACCCGGCATTTTCCCGATGATCTCAGAGACCAACGGCAGATCGGCCCCTCTGGCCACATCGACCAAAAAAGCATTTCGCAGCGGGTTGGAATCTCCGCGATACATTTCGAAGATTTTTCCGTCTTCGCCGAAAGCTAAAATAAAGCTATCCAATTCTTGATTCTTATCGGAATAGGTAACAGCTGAAACGCCGCTGATTTTGGTGATTTGCGCTTCCATTTCAAGAATCGCATTCATATCGGTAACGTCTTCGTTGATTTTAACATGGATCTGTACGCTGTTTTCGACGTTTTTGGTGATCTGCTGAAGGTTCAGCGTTAGTAACAAGAACATTGAAACCAGTAACAAGGTCAGAGTGACTGCCGTGGCCGAAGAGAGTGACATCGCTCCGTGGCGGAGGATTCCTACGAATCCCTCTTTGATATGTCGGGTAATTCTATGCATTAAATGTAGCCTCCTTCAGTCAGATCGGCAACGATATGTCCGTCTTGAAGTGCTATCGTACGTTTACGGTAAGTGTTCACCATACCAATATCATGAGTAACCATTAAGATGGTCGTTTTTTCTTCATGATTGATTTTTTCAAGTAGTAATACAATATCTGCTGATTTAGCCGGATCCAGATTACCGGTCGGTTCATCTGCAATCAGGATCTTCGGTCGGTTCGCGATCGCTCGGGCGATTGCCGTACGTTGTTGCTGTCCGCCGGAAAGATTGCGCGGAAATTCATTGGCTTTGTCGCTTAAATCGACCAGTGCCAACACTTCACGTACACGTTGGCGTGCTTTGAGTTGAGGCATGTTTGTGACCTCTAACGCAAAATAAACATTCTCAAAAACGGTCTTGCGTTCCAACAGTCTGAAATCCTGAAATACGACGCCGATGTTTCGACGGTACATTGGAATTTTCCCTGAGTGAAGCTTACCGATATTAATCCCGGTGACTTCCACCAACCCTTTGGTTGGTTTTTCTTCGGCATCCAATAATTTAATAAGGGTGGATTTCCCCGATCCGGTAGGACCGATGATATAAACGAATTCTCCCTGTTCAATCAGCAGATTGACGTTATACAATGCGTTAACGCCGTTGTCATAAGTTTTGGAGACTTCTTTTAATTTTAACATAGTGTCACATCCAATCTTGTTCAATTATAACATAGTTCACTAAAACGATAACCACCTAGAGGCAAAAAATCAAATTCACATACTCTTGCCGTTTTTAAACTTTATAGTCAAAAGAGAATCCGTTGCCTTTTACTTCATAGGCTTCGGTCACGATCATAAACGCATCTTTGTCGATATTACTGACCAATTTTATCAGTTCCGGATACTGATTTTTCAAGATGACCGACAAGATCACTTGACGATCATCACCGGTAAATCCTCCGTGTCCGTCAAGCACCGTCGTACCGCGATCCAACTTATCATGAATGGCCTGAATGATCTCCGGATAGTAATTCGAGATGATCATGACGCTCTTGGAATCTTCGGCTCCAAACAACATCACTTTATCCAATGCGAATGAACATGCCCATACGGAAATGAATCCGATCAAGACCGGTTCGAGGCCGAAAACAAACATTCCCAACGTAACCGTAACCGCATCGACTGCCAATACTAATTTAGAAACCGCGAAGCCGGTGTATTTATTGATGACCAGCGGCGGAACATCCATTCCGCCGGTACTCGCACCGGTGCGAAATACGCAACCGACTCCTATCCCTGCCAACAAGCCGCCATACAAACTCGCCAACATCGGATCGATGTTCGTTGTGATATGGCAGGAAGAAATATAGGCCAGAAAGAGCGGATAGATAAAAGAACTGGTCGCTGTATGAAACGCAAATTTACGGCCCAAAAACATTGAACCAACGATAAAGAGACCGATAATCAGGATATTGATCCAAACTTCGGCCGGGATATGGGTGATCGGAGCGAGTTCAACGGCTATACCGGCTACACCGCCCGAAAGTATATTATAAGGAAGGATAAAAATCCCGACTGCGGCCGCCAGAATAAAGTTTCCGATGACAACCAAGCTCATATCTTTTATGATTTGTTTAAAATTCATGGTTATCACCCCCGCTACGGTGATATTATACCATTGAACGCGGAAGGCCGCCACCCCCGACAAGCGTCCCCAAGGAGCCGAAAATGAACCGAAAACACGTAAAGTATTCATACATCTTGCTCCAGGTTCTCTGGATCGTCATCATTTTTTCGTTTTCGCTGCAGTCCGGTGACGTATCGAGTGTAAGCAGCGGATGGCTCGCTCAGAATGTGTTAAGTCTGACTAAATCGATCGGTTTCAACTTATCCCTGAATGATGTCACTTTCATGGTGCGCAAGACAGCTCATTTCAGTGAGTATGCGATTCTCGGATTGATCACGTATACGAATATCGTTAACTTTAAAAAGTTCAAATCGTACTTTTTGATCAGTTTTGCTGTTCCGTTCTTGGATGAGTTTCTGCAACACTTCATCAATGGAAGATATGGATCACCGATCGATTCGATGATCGACCTGGCCGGTCTGTGCAGTGGGATGTTGATTGCGGTTGCGATCCTGACGCTTGCGAAGAATCATTTCGTTCAGACTGACTAAATATGATAAAATATAGAAAACAACAGTTTTCTTGTTGGGGAGAATCAATATGAAAATTGGACTCATCGATCTTGGTTCCAATACCATTCGTCTCGTTATTTTCAAATGGGACGGCGGCAGTCTACAGAAAATCTATAACGTTAAAAAAGAAACACGGGCCATCAGCTATGTTGAAAACGGTGTATTAAGTGACGTCGGCATCAAAGCCGTCTATCTCTCACTACGCGAACTGGTCTTGATCGCACAGGCATTCGATGTCGATGATCTGCGGATCTTCGCGACTGCTTCATTACGTAATATCACCAACGGTAAACAAGCCCGCGAATCCGTGGAAAAAGAACTCAAAATGAAAATCGATCTGTTGAGCGGCGAAGAAGAAGCTTTGTTTGGCTTCGACGGAGCCAAACGGTCGACGATCTTGCCTCGTAAGGGAGTCAGTGTGGATATCGGCGGCGGATCGACCGAGATCACGTATTTCGCCAACGGTGTGGCGATCAACCATGTGTCACTTCCGATGGGCAGTTTGAATATGTATCTGAAACACATCAAGAATATCGTTCCGAGTGCCAAAGAGCACGAAAAGATGCGGGCTGACATCCAGCAGCAGTTGGCGCAAGTCGACTGGCTGACCAAGCTCAGTGTGGATAACCTGATTGGGATCGGCGGTTCTGCCCGCGCCATTCTGAAGATCTATCTGGCTCAGACCGGCATCGAAGAAGGCATGTATGATACGATCATTCCGACATCGGAGATCTCTCATACGTCGATGATGACCGAAGGAAAGAAGTCGGCCGGAGTAAAATTATTATTAAAGGCTGTCCCCGATCGCTTGACGACTGCTTTACCCGGTTCGATGATCATGGATGAGATCGCACGTAATCTGAAAGCCAAAAACTTTATTCTGTCGCGTTTCGGCGTACGTGAAGGTTATCTGTTTAAACGAGTCTTAAATAAGGAGTAATATATGAACGCTATCTACGTAAATCGTGAACTCAGTTGGTTGAAATTCAACCAGCGTGTCCTCGAAGAAGCCAACAATACCGGAAATCCGCTGTTTGAACGACTGCGCTTTTTAAGTATCGTGGCCAGTAATTTGGATGAGTTTTATATGGTCAGAGTCGGAAGTTTGTTTGACCAAGCTCTTTTGGATAATCCCGAAGTCGACAATAAGACTCAAATGACGGTTCAGCAACAATTGGATTCGATCTACCGTGAGACCCGCAAATCACTTCCGAATCGCGATAAAGCCTTTCGCGCGATCACCGAGGATCTGCGCAAACAAGGTCTGCGTCATCTTTGTGCCGAATCTTTGACGGTCGCGGAAAAAGGGTTTTTGAAGACGTATTTCGATACCGAGATCGCACCTTTACTGTCCCCGCACATCATCGACAATAAACATCCGTTTCCGCATTTGATCAATAAACAATGTTACATCGCCGTATTACTGAAACATAAAGAGAAGAAGAGTTTAGGCATCATCCCGATCAATAAACAGTTTCTGCCTGCGTTGGTATCCGTACCTTCCGGTAAGAGCACCAAATATATGTTGTTGGAAGAGTTGATCCTGATATATGCGCAACGTGTCTTCCGTAATACCGAGATCGAAGGTCGCGTCATCGCACGCGTTACCCGTAATGCGGATCTGGATGCAGAAGAAGCCTTCTATGATGAAGATAATGATTATCGCGAATTCATGAAGAAACTGATCAAGAAAAGATCAAAACTACGTCCGGTCAGGTTAGAACTTTCCGGCAAGATCTCCGTTGAATTTGCGAGTTTACTGCGCAAACGGTTGAAATTGATCGCCAAACAGGTCTTTGTCTTACATTCACCGTTAAGTTATGATTATATCATTCAATTAGAAGAAAAATTGAAAGACAAAAAGCACACTGAGTTATTTTATCCAGCGCTCGTACCGCAATTATCTCCCTATGTCCACGCGGAAGAAAGTGTCATTGAACAAGCACTGCAACATGATATTTTCGTTTCCTATCCCTTTAATTCGACCTTACCGGTCATTCGTCTTTTACAGGAAGCCGCTGTCGACAAGAAAGTAGCAGCAATCAAGATCGCATTATATCGGGTCGCCAGTGAAAGTAAGATCATCGGAGCTCTCATCGAAGCTGCCGAAAACGGCAAAGATGTAGTGGTTGCATTGGAACTGAAAGCGCGTTTCGATGAAGAACATAATATCGAATGGTCCGATAAACTGGAGGAGGCCGGATGCAAAGTCATCTACGGCGTCGACCATTACAAGGTCCATTCCAAGATCATATTGATCCTGCGCAAGGAAAGTACTCTGACGCAAACGATCACCCATGTCTCTTCGGGCAATTATAACGAAAAAACTTCCCGTTTATATACGGACGTGAATATCATTACGGCGAATCGCGAGATCGGTAATGATGCGATCCATTTCTTCAATACCTTACAATTAGGTCAATTATCGCAAGCCAATGAATATAAACATTTGATTGCTTCCCCATTCGGAGTTAAGAATAAGTTTCTTCAATTGATCGAAGAGGAGATCTTACTGCACCAAGAGTATTCAGACGGACATATCATCATGAAAATGAATTCCTTTACGGATAAAGACATTATCGATAAACTGGTCGAAGCTTCCAAATTGGGTGTCAAAATAGAACTGATCGTGCGCGGGATCTGTTGCGTACTGCCGGGAATCATCGAAGAGACGCAAAATATCACCGTTCGCAGTATCGTCGGTCGTTTCTTAGAACATTCGCGTATTTACTATTTCCACCAACATGGTGAGGAACATATCTACATCGCATCCGCCGATATGATGACACGCAACACTGAGAAACGTGTCGAAGTGGCTTGTCCGATCTTGGATCGACATGCGAAAGAAGACCTGAAAAACATCTTGAATTTGTGTCTGAATGATACAGTTAAAGCACGCATCTTGGATCCGTTGGGCAATTATGCGATCCAAAAGTGTTCAGTGACACCGATCAACAGTCAATTGATTCTATATGAACAGGCGTATCAACAAGCAACCGAGCCTACCTACACCTTTGAAGTTAATTCTGATTATATCCACAATGAAGATGAGTATGATGCTACCCTGCATAAGATCGTTATACATAGTAACTCAGCTGAATAGCGAAAAGCCATTCGAACGTTTCGGATGGCTTTTTTATTTACTCTATGATAATTCATTCATTCCCGTGTATAACTGATAATACTGACCGTAAAGATCCAGGAGTTCTTGATGATCACCGCGTTCGATGATCTCTCCGTGTTCGAGAACCATGATCGCATCACTGTTTCGGATCGTTGACAGGCGATGGGCGATCACGAAAACGGTCCTGCCCTTCATCAATTTATCCATTCCCTGTTGAATCAGTGTTTCGGTCCGAGTATCGATACTGGACGTGGCTTCATCCAAGATGAGTACCGGCGGATCCGCGATCGCAGCACGTGCGATGGACAGTAATTGACGCTGTCCTTGGGAAAGATTCGCTCCGTCACCGCTGATGATCGTGTTGTAACCCTGCGGCATGTGTTTGATGAACGTATGCGCATTCGCTAACTTCGCAGCTGCGATCACTTCGTCGTCACTCGCATCTAATTTACCGTAACGGATATTATCTGAAACCGACCCGGTAAATAAATGGGTATCTTGGAGTACGATGGCAAGTGAACGGCGCAGATCGCTCTTTTTGATTTTGTTGATATTGATCCCGTCATAACGGATCTTTCCGTCCTGCAGGTCATAGAAGCGGTTGATCAGGTTCGTGATGGTCGTTTTACCGGCCCCCGTTGAACCGACGAAAGCGATCTTTTGGCCCGGTTTGGCGAAAAGACTTACTTTTTTGAGAACTAATTTCTTGTCATTGTAGCCGAAATCAACATCCATAAATCGGACATCGCCTTTGACTTGCGCATAGGTGATCGAACCGTCCGCATGCGGGTGTTTCCATGCCCATATGCCGGTTCGTTTTGACGTCTCGACTAATTGATTTTCTTTATCGAAACAAGCATTGACCAAGGTCACATAACCATCATCCGTCTCGACTTCTTCATCGAAGATCTCAAAAATCCGACCGGCTCCGGCTAAGGCCATGATGATGGAATTGAATTGTTGCGAGATCTGCGAGATCGGTTGACTGAAACTGCGGCTCAACTGCAGGAAACTGGCCAATCCGCCAATCGTCAATCCGCCGATCCCGTTGATTGCCAATACAGCACCGGCAATCGCTGTTAGGGCATAGTTGACGTACCCGAGGTTACCTAAGACCGGCATCAGGATATTCGCATAGATATGCGCATCACGGCTGCTTTCAAAAAGACGTTCGTTAAGTTGGTCGAATTGAAGGATCGCCTGTTGTTCATGGGTGAACACTTTGACGACTTTTTGTCCTTCCATCATTTCTTCCACATAACCGTTGACCTTGCCCATATCGATTTGTTGGTGTTTAAAGAAGAATGAACTACGTTTACCGATGTATTTTACACAAAATACCATAACGACACCGATAGCCAATACACTGAATGTCAGTGGGATGTTGATCACGATCATCGCGATGATAACGCCCAAGATCGTGATTCCCGAACTGATGATCTGCGGTATTCCCTGTGAGATCATTTGGCGCAGTGTATCGATATCATTCGTGTAGCGACTCATCAGTTCCCCATGGGAATGGGTATCAAAATAACGAATCGGAAGTTTCTGCATGTGGGTAAACATGTCATCACGCAGATTTTTCAGTGTTCCCTGGCAGACATTGATCATCAGACGGCTGGATACATAGATAGCGATAACACCGATGAGATAAAGTGCTCCCATTTTAGCCAATGTGTTCAGCAATCCACTCATATCGGGATTCGATTGACCGATAAACGGTGCGATATACGAATCGATCAGGGTCTTCAGGAAGACTGTTCCGATGATTCCGACAATGGCACTGATCACGATACTTAGTACGATCACTGAGAATTGAAAGCGATATTTACCTGTCATGTAGGTCAACAATCGTTTGATATTACGGACGGGATTTCCGTTCGTTGGTTTAGTTGACATCGGAAATTCCTCCTTTCATCTGCGATTGATAAACATCACGATAGATTTCATTGGATTTTAACAGTTCGGAATGTGTACCGAACCCATTGAGTTTTCCTTCATTAAGGACAAGTATCTTATCGGCATCTTCGATTGAAGAGATCCGTTGCGCAATGATGATCTTGGTCGTTGCCGGGATCTCTTCGCGAAATGCTTTGCGGATACTCTGATCCGTCTTGGTATCGACCGCACTGGTCGAATCATCCAAAATCAAGATCTTCGGTTGTTTCAGCAGTGCACGTGCGATACAAAGACGTTGTTTCTGACCGCCGCTCACATTGACGCCGCCCTGTTCGATATAGGTATCGTATTGCTCGGGAAATGATTGAATAAAGTCATGGGCTTGCGCTAACTTACACACGCGGATGATCTCTTCATCGGTCGCGTGTTCGTTGCCCCATTTTAGGTTATCGCGGATCGTTCCGGAAAAAAGAACGTTTTTCTGCAGCACGACGGCGACTTCATTACGCAATGTCTCGATGTCATACTCACGAACATCGATGCCACCGACGGATACTTGACCGTGCGTGACGTCATAAAGGCGCGGAATCAACTGAGCCAAGGTTGTCTTGGCACTTCCAGTTTCACCGATGATCCCAATTGTTTCACCGGAGTTGATGGTGAAACTCAGATCACTCAGTGTTAGGTTAGCATCGTCATTGACATAACTGAATCCGACATTTGAGAAGGTCACGGATCCGTTTTCAACCGATGTGATCGGAGTTGATGGATTGACAAGATCACTTTTTTCTTGCAGAACTTCCGTGATTCGTTCAGCCGATGATTTCGCCATAACGATCATGACGAACACCATCGACAGCATCATCAGACTCATCAGGATCTGCGACATATACATAAACAAACTCATAAATTCACCGGTCGTCATGGCTCCCGTAATAATGAATTTCGCCCCGAACCATGATAGAAGTAACATACAGCTATACATGGTAAATTGCATGATCGGGTTGTTTAAGATGATGATTTTTTCTGCCCGTTTCGAAAAATCATAAAGTTGATTCGTTGAATCCTTGAATTTCTCTTCTTCATATTCTTCGCGCACAAATGATTTTACGGTACGGATCCCAGTCAGATTCTCTTGGATGACACGATTCACCAAATCATAACGTTTGAACATCTTCTTGAAGTTGGGATGTGCTTTCATCATAACGACATAGAGTAATATTCCGAAAAACGGAATCGCAAACAGGAAAATAAGCGACATGCGCGGGTTAATGGTGTAGGTCATGATCGTTGCGAAAACGATCATCATCGGTGCTCTGACCATCATTCGGAGTACCATCTGAGCGGCATTCTGGACATTTGTTACATCCGTCGTCAACCGTGTAACTAAACTGGATGTGGAAAAACGGTCAATATTTGAAAATGAGAATTCTTGGATATTGTCGTACATGCTTTTGCGTAAATTCTTGGAAAGACCGGCACTGGCGATCGCAGCGAATTTCCCGCCGAGATAACCGAAGCTCAACGAAAAAGCCATCATGACCAGCATGATGAGTCCAATGTTGACGATATATCCGATATCCGCATTTGCTAAACCCACATCGATAACTTTGACCATCATAAACGGCAACAGTACTTCCATCAAGACTTCCATCAAGACGAGTGTCGGTGACAGAATTGCCTCTTTTTGATAGCCTTTAAAATTGTGTATAAATAATTTGATCATATATGCCCTCCTCTGTGTATACTACTAATCGTTGATTTCGTTGGATATTTTTTCCAAGATCGTATATAAAATTTCGACTTCTTCGTCACTGAGTTTTTCTCTGAACTTGTTTTCGATCTTGTCGATCTCGATACGAACTTTCAGACGGATCGCATCCGCTTTCGGTGTGACGATCAATTTCTTTTTACGGCCATCACTGTCGGCACTGACACGTAAAATCATCCCGTCATTTTCCAAACATTGCATGGCGCTGGTAACGGACGAACGGCGGATCTTGAATTCTTTTTCGATATCGGTCTGATAGACTTCACCGAGTTCCGATTGTCGGTTGATATAAACCAACATGCGTGCCTGCATGCCGCTCACTCCGAACTGTTGGATCGAATGGTCGATCGCACGACGAATCTGTGAGCTCACTTTATTGATTTCTTTACCGATATGTTTGGTTTCGTCCATGGGTTGTATCTCCTTTAGATTGTTAGATGTCTAACATATATTAGTACGGTATCTAACATTTGTCAAGGTAAACAACTCTCAATCACTGATCAACCTTTAAACGCTACACACTGTCTGTTTGATTTATCGAATCGAATCGATGATCTATTTTTCATGAGATTTTTTTAAAATTGATAGATCCGGTACTGTTGAAATAAAATCCTTATACTCCGAATCATCCGATGATACTCGAACTAAGCGTTGTTGTTTGGGAAACATAATAGGAAAGAAATAAACATTCCTTAGTCAACCCTTCGTATCCGGTGAATTCGGTGTATACCAGCTCATGAATATCTCTTATCGGAAATAGGTTGTTTCAATCGATGAAGTTGATTTTTCATAGGATAGAATATCCATACAAAGATCATTCAGTTCATTTAGATGAATCAGTTTAAATAGACGGATGAGATAAATGAATGATTTTCCGGACAAAAAAACCTCTCTGTTCGTGTGAGTACCGAAAGGTTTCTCTACTTTCAAAGAGGATTTTTGAAACTTCGCTAGAAACAACAAGCGTTTATCCGCTTTTTGAATCCAACAACATGACCTTACCGAGTTCATCATTCGGAACACCGGATGCGATCACCGGAATCGAACCTGAAAGTCGAAGTGCCGATTTAGCACACGCAGGCCCGATGATTTCGTAAAGGACAGCGGAAGATAAGATGATCGTCGACAACAAAGCCCCCATTTCAGGCGGCAGCACACGTTGACCGAGCAACGCCAGACCGATCGATACACCGGCTTGCGGGATCAAAGCCAACCCGAAATAACGCCGAACGTTATCCGGACTTTTACCGGCAAGTGCGCCTACATACGAACCGATAAACTTACCGATCACACGTACCAATGTATATCCGATACCGAGGGTTCCGGCCATTAAGAGCGACGGAACATTCAATCGCATACCGGAAAGAACAAAGAAGATCATCAAGATGGGCGGCGTAAAACTGTTGATTTGGTGATAGATCTTTTTATTTTGCGAGGTGTTGATATAGGTTGCGCCTAATGCCATGCACGCTAATAAAGGGGAAATATCAAAAGCTGCACACAGACCCGTCACAACCAAAATAACTGCAATTGCCAAAATCAAACGGTTATCATCTGTTCTTGATTCGCAGATCAAATAGTTCAGTGCGAATCCGGCGGCGATCCCTGCCAAGATCAGCATGGCATTCAATAGGATCGGGATCAAGAAGACGGAAACATCCAAACGGGTATTCGTTCCGCTCGCCTGAATAAGTGCTATGCAGATACTGAAAGCAACCAAGGCGATCGCATCATCTAATGCAATGACTTGCAATGCCATGTTGACGAATGGTCCCTTTGCTTTATATTGGCGTATCGTCATCAATGTGGATGCCGGAGCCGTCGCTGAACTGATTGCTCCCAATAACAATGAAAACATGAGCGGTAAGTGAAAAAGATAGAACATTGTCACGGTCACAACGATCGCAGTAATGAGGGATTCACAAGCCGTCATGATCAGTACTTGGGCACTGTTGGCCTTAAGAATCGAAAATTTCAAGTATTTTCCGACACCGAAAGAAATGAGTGCCAACGCCACGTCAGTCACAAAATCCATCCCTTCAATGATCGTGTTCGGAATCAGATTCAAGAAAAACGGTCCGATCAGTATACCGGCAAATATATAGCCGGTCACATTGGGCAATTTAAGTTTTTTGGTGATGCGGGTACTGAAAAAACCTGCGAATAGAATCAAGGTCAAGCTCAATATGACAACTGAACTGGAATTAAACTGAAGTCGAGTCAACTGCATGGTCACACACCCTTTCCCAACTGAATATGTACTCAATAAAGAACTTTGAGGTCTTCAAAGTAGTTTATGTTGGATTGAGTCAAACAAATTATTCAATCTGTACACTGAGTATAACAGGCTTTTTTGATAAATACTAATTATGAATATTTTGCATACTATAAATATTATTGATAGTAACTATTCCATATTGCATTGAATCAAAAAAAAGCCTCCACCCGCAGGCAGAGGCTTTAAAGTTAGTTGATTAACGGTATCACGAAACTGAAATCGGTGCCCTTCCCAAGGGTACTTGCCACTTGGACATCGATTGAATGGCGCTTAGCGATGTTGGAAACGATGGCCAACCCAAGTCCGCTTCCGGTCGGATTATCCGCTGACGAGCGGACATAGCGGGTAAAGATCTTGGCTTGCGTTTCTTCACTCATACCGGTTCCGGTATCGTGAACGGTGAGGATCACGTGCTTATCACGAACTACAGCTGTCACATCGATGCTTTGATTGACCGGTGTGAATTTGACCGCATTGTCCAATACCGCTGTGATCATTTGGCGTAAGCGGTCGTAATCACCGTTGATGCGCCAATCACCTGCTTCGATATCGGAATTCAATTGAATATTTTTCGCCATCGCAAGTTGCTTACCGGAACGGAGCGCATCACTGATGATGTCATGCAGATCGATCGTTTGCGTGACTAACTTGAAATCCGGATCTTCGAGTCGCGAGAGTTCAAGCAGATCGCCGATCAAGCGGCTCATGCCGGCACATTCGCGAATCATCTGCGCGCTGACTTCCTGCGTGCTGCTTCCTTGCGGAAGCACTCCGTCACGTAAGCCTTCGGCCAAACCACGGAGCACGGTGACAGGTGTTCTGAGTTCATGAGTAATATCAGCGATAAAATTCTGGCGCATTTTCTCTAGGTTGGCACTTTGACGCGAAGCTTCATCGAGCCGATCCGAGAGTGTTTTAAGGTTATCGGTCAATTGGCCGATCTCGTCGTTGGAACGTGATTTCAAATCGACCGAATAATTTCCGGATGTCATCAACAGGGCTGCTTCATTCATCTCGATAAGCGGCTTGGTGATGCGTTTGGAGAGGAAATAACCCAGTCCGATCGCAAGTATGAGTCCGATCAGTGAACTGATCAAGAGTAAGGTGATTCCTTTATCGGCAACTCCGGCGATCGTACTGGAAGAGGCACTGACCAAGACAGCTCCGATGACTTGACCGGATGCGGATAAGATCGGTGTTCCGACAGTTACGGTCTTTTCACCGAACAAGTCAGAAAGACTTTGCGTGCTCATTTTATTGCCGGCGAGCACACTTTTGACCATCACTTGCGCTTCGGCACTAAGCGTACCGATGTTTTGATGCATGCCCATCCCTTTATCATTGTTGGTTTTTAAGATCGTTCCCGTCGCATCCAGGATCCATACTTTCGAGTTATTCAGATCACCGAGAATGGAAGTATAAGACATCATGGTGCGCATCGTGATGACCGACAGGTCATCTAACGATACGATCTGGGCGATATTATCGGCTCGGTTCGCCAAGGTGGTTTCGACGTTCTTGACGGTTTCATTACGAAACATCAGGATAAACATCACAGTCAGTACGAGCGCAAAAGAGAGAATGACTAAGACAAAATATCCGATCAACTTACGGGTAAAGCCGGATTTCATACAGTTTCTTCGTTCGTTGTTTCAAACTTATAACCGACGCCCCAGATCGTTTTGATGGTCCATTTCGGATGATCGACGGTATCTAATTTGGTACGCAGACGCGTCATGTGTGAGTCGACGGTTCTGGAGTCACCGAAATAATTATAACCCCAACAACTGTTCAACAATGCATCACGGGAGAAAACATGCATCGGATTGGAAGCCAATGTCCAAAGCAGGTCGATTTCTTTTTTAGTTAAATTGATTTCCGATTTATTCACATGAACGGTATAAGCATCCAGATCGACATTGAGATTTTCAATCGTCAAGATGTTTTTACCGGAAGCTGTGGTTCTTTCCAACCGACGCAGGATTGCTTTGACGCGGGCCATGACTTCTTGCGGAGAAAATGGTTTTACGATGTAGTCATCGGCGCCGATCTCCAGTCCCATGATACGTTCAAAATCTTCACCGCGCGCCGTGATCATTATGATCGGTACATTGGATGTTTTGCGGATCTCTTTACATACGCTGAATCCATCGAGTTTCGGCATCATCACATCCAATAGGACGATGTCGAATGGATTCTCGGTTGCGATGCGCAACGCAGCGGCACCGTCTTTCGCCAGTATCACCGTAAATCCTTCTTTACGCGCATAACTTTCCAAGATGGAAGTTATGGATTCATTATCATCCGCGATCAACATGTTTGGCATAGTATCACCTCTGTATATCGGTATTGTATCATTGATTTATGTCAAAAGTATGTCGAAGTCACTTTTGAAGGATTTGTGTAAATGTGTTGAATTATCACAGGTTTCGTCACACTTTCGTGTTACATGGTCTTTATAGTAGAGAGTGTAAGAACCACACGGTTCACAAAGGAGCTTAGAAAAATGAAAAAAGGATTCATACTCACCCTGATCGTCGCATCAGTAGCGATCATAACGTTTACATCAGTTCAGGCATATGCGACCTACGTTCGTAAAACCATGCCGGAATTGGCTGCCGAAGTCACCGGTCAAACCGTCGATCAACTGATCGCCGAACGCGATACGACCGGTAAAACGATCGGTCAGATCTTAACCGATGACGGTAAACTTGCTGAATTCAACGCCGCCAAACTCGCTGAGTTGAAATTACTGTTGAATGATGAAGTTACTTCAGGTAAACTTACCCAAGCAGAAGCTGACGCGATCTATCTTACTCGCAGTACCAACGTGGCAGCTTGTGACGGTACCGGTGTCAATGCGCAAAGCGGTAGCGGGTATGGTATGATGGGCAGTAATTACGGAAGCGGTACAGGTACAGGTGCTCGTGCCGGTGGAATGATGGGCAATCGTAACAGAACGAATCAATAGTTCGAATCAACAAAAAAGCTGAAATCAATGATCTCAGCTTTTTTACTGTTTAGTCGTTAAACAAGGAACTTCCATTGGTCGCTATTACTTCTTTATACCAAGTGAAACTCTTCTTCTTCAATCGCTTGAAGGTACCGTTTCCCAGATCGTCCAGATCCACATAAATGAATCCGTAACGTTTACTCATCTGATTGGTGGAAGCGGATACGATATCGATCGGACCCCATGAGGTGAATCCCATCAGGTCGACGCCGTCGATTTCCATCGCATCCAACATACATTTCATGTGTTGTTTAAAATAATCGATTCGATAGTCATCATTGATGGTTCCGTCAGCTTCGACAGTGTCGTTGGCTCCGAGTCCGTTTTCAACGATAAACAACGGTTTACGGTAACGATCATAGAGTTCGACGAGTGAAATACGTAAGCCGAGCGGATCGATCTGCCAACCCCAATCACTGGACTTGATGTAGGGGTTCTTGATACCGAAGGTGGTATTCATATTGGTCTGTTCCAAGTCACTTGGATTCGCGGCTGAACAGCCTGACGAATAATAGGAGAAGGAAACGAAATCGACCGGATAGTCTTTCATGATCTCTTCATCACCGACAAGTGTCTTGATGTTGATGTTGTGATTCTTGTAGAGAGCTAACAGATACGCCGGATAAACTCCGAAGACTTGCGCATCGGCGAACGCCAAGGTATGACGTTGCGTCTGTTGTGCCAACAGAACGTCTTCCGGTTTGCATGTATACGGATAGAATGTCAGTTTCGTCAGCATACAGCCGACTTGGCATCCCGGGATGATCTGATGAGCCATCTTGGTGGCCAACGCACTCGCAACGAATTGGTGATGCATGGCTTGATAGATGACTTCTTCGAAGTTTCGATTCGGGAAACGATCTTCGATCAAGGCTCCGCTGGTGAACGGATGACGGATGATACTGTCGATCTCATTGAAGGTCAGCCAGTACTTCACTTTGTTTTTATAGCGTTCCAAGATGGTTTTAACGAACTTCGAGAACAGGTCGACAGCTTCGCGGGAAGCCCAACCATTGTATTCGGTCACCAAGTAGAGCGGCGGTTCGTAATGGCTCATGGTCACTAAGGGTTCGATTCCGTATTTGGCACATTCGTCAAATATATCGTCATAGAATTTCAGTCCTTCTTCACAGGCCGGACCGTTAGCGGTCGGATAGATGCGACTCCAAGCGATCGAGGTTCTGAAGACACTGAACCCCATTTCCGCAAAGAGTTTGATGTCTTCTTTATAGTGGTGATAGAAGTCGATACCGCGGCGTTTTGCGTATAAACTCAAATCGTCGGCAGTGAGTGCCGCATCGATATCGGCTGACGTAAATTCGTTACTTTTTTCGTAATCGGTCACATCGACCGTTGGTTTGAAGGTCAAGCAATCAGCGACCGACATTCCTTTTCCGCCTTCGTTCCATCCGCCTTCAAACTGATTGGCAGCCGAAGCGCCGCCCCAAAGGAATCCTTTGGGAAATGATCGTGTTGTTGTCATAATGTCTCGCTTTCTTGTCAGATTATTTAGTTAAGAAGATGTTGATCAGAACAACGGTATAGGTCACACAGGTGATGGTTTGGATCATTCGTTCAGAGTAAGTGAAAGTCGAATCTTTCTTCCATACGCGGTACATACCGTAGGGCGGGAATAAGAATACCCACATGTAGGTCCAAAGTTTATATTTGGTAAACATTTTCACTTTTTCTTGTTCCATGTCGAGACGATTCATTCTTTTACGAATACGATTGATGTTTTTTTGCGTATCGTTCAGTTGAAAGCCCAGTGCTGCTTTAGGTTTCTTTTGTTTGGCTCTTCCCATGATTTCACTCTCCTGATCCGTTATTCGTGAAGAATACGGATGACGTAATGTTTGCATCTACATCTTATTTGACTGCGTGTTGTTTTTCAACTGCTATTGGTTACTTTGAAAAAATATGCCGTTCTTTTTAGCGGGGTTCTGATGATATTGAAATTTTGTTTCCCCATAAGTAATAAAAACTGCTGAGAGCGTTTGAGCGTTATCAGCAGTTTTATCCTTGTTAGATTGAAGAGGTAAGATTAAACTGCTACTTCTTGAGCCAAAGCAGCTTCTTCGACTGCTTGACGGTTAGAGATCAGAACGAACGGAGTATAGATGGCAACAGCAATCAGTACACACAGACCCTGAACGATCGCTGTTCCGACATGTCCGCCGGTGGCAAGGAATGCCATCAATACCGGAGGTGTTGTCCAAGGAACATTATAGGACATAACTGCTGCAAAACCGATTTTGGTCATGTAGAAAGCGAAAGTCGCTGTGACGGCAGGAGCGATAACGAACGGGATTGCCAAGATTGGGTTCAATACGATTGGAAGACCGAAGGTCATCGTTTCATTGATATTGAAGATACCCGGAGCAATGGATAACGTTGCGATTGCTTTGTAGTCTTGACGTTTCGAGAACAAGAAGATTGCGATGATCAAGCCACCTGTGACACCGGCACCGGTAATCGTTGTGAAACTTGATACGAAGACTGTATTAAGAATATTGTGCGGAACAAGACCGGCTGTAACAGCATCGGTGTTTTGCGCAAGAGCCAATAACATCGTAGCTTCATAAACTGGTTTCAATACTTGTGTTCCATGGATACCGACAGTCCACAGTAAGGTGGAGATGAAGAAGATAACCAAGTAACCGGGAAGACCTGTCAGGATTCCGGCTAAAGGAGCTTGGATCCATTTTGCGATTGCATCATAGAAGGTGTAACCGACAACTTGTTGGAAGATTTGGCCGAATGCGGCAACGACGATGATCGTGACGATCGCAGGAAATAAAACGTTGAATGCTTTGGCGACGTTCGAAGGAACGGATTCAGGCATTCTGATTTCTAATTTTCTGCTGTCTGTCAATTTGACATAGATTTCGGTTGAAACGATTGCGGTGATCATGCCCATGAACAAGCCTTGAGCATTAGTGAAGTTTCTAGCCAAAACGTTTGAGATGGTAACGACTTCTTTGGTTGACGATACACCTGTTGCTGTTGTAGCGCATAATACGATATAACATGACAGAACGACGACCGGAAGGATTGTTTCGGAGTGACCGTAGTGTTTTCCCAATTCAACGGCGATCAGGAATACTAAGCCGATTGCGAAGAATTGCAGCGTAGCATAGTTCGCGGCGGTGAACATCGGTGTCAGTTTTGACAACCAAGCCATACCGGATACTTTAGCTAAACTGATTCCAGTTGTGGAGGTCGACAATACTACGTTAAGAATAAGTGTGAAGAATGCGCCTCCGATGATGATCGGCAACAATGCGGTGAAGCCGTTTTTGATTGCATTCATATACTTGTTTGTTTGCAAACCTTCAGCGACAGTTAACAAGATTTCAATTAATTTGTCTTTCATAATTTTCTCCCTTCATATGTTGGACATAAACATTCCCTTACCTCTTCTACTATGAAAGGTGATGTCTGAATGTAATATAAATGTTTTTACCGTATAACACAATACATGTTCTGTCGCTTGGTATAAACTACCAAATATTTCATGATAACGCTTGCTAAACGAAAAATTAATTTCAGAAACAGGGTCAAATGATCATTTTTATGATCATTTTGTAAGAACAATTTATCAAATAATAAGTGAAATTTCAAGGATGATAGCCTTTTCATACCCATAAATCAACCTGTTTATGGGATAGCTGTGTGATTTTATTGTTTTTTTCCTACTATCCGTTACAACTAATAAAAGAGAGAACGTGTGTCCCCTCTTTTGTGTAAATCCTGTTTTTTCAGCTTAGAAATGAGTATAACGTACGCCTTCTGCTTCCAACTTTTCGATGGCGGCAGCGAATTGCGGTAAATATGCCTTGTTGGCAACTAACATTTCATCCAACAATTCCTTCGCTACTTTACCTGATGTGATCAGTGGATTCAGGGTGAAAGCTTGCAATGCTTTACCGTAATTACCGGTAATGGCTGCTTCGATGGTACATTCTTCCATGGCTTTTTGAATCTGAAGCGTTCCGCGGGCGGACGGTTCGAATTTACCCCAGTTGAGCGGAACCGGTCCGTGGCTGGTGATGATGGAAGATACTTCGACGATGCAGTCATAAGGAAGATCGGCAAGTGCACCGTTATTCAGTGTACTTACGACCATGACCGGACGTTTGTCGTTCTGGATGGATACGATAACTTCGCAAGCTGCATCACTGTAGTGAGTACCACCGCGTTTGGTAAGTTGTTCAGGCTTGTAGTTAAGAGCAGGGTCTTTGTAAAGTTCGAATAACTCGGCTTCGGTCTGTTTAACCGTTTCGGCACGTGTCTTGTGTTCTTTGAATTCTTCGGTTTCAGTTTCCAACATATCACCGGTAATGTAATAGTAACGGTGGTAACTGCACGGTAATAATCCCAGATCTTTGATTTGATCATAGTTGAACGGCATATTGCGGATATTCTTCATACCTTCGTATTTGCCTTTGTTTTCCGGTTTGTAGAGTTCTTCGATAAAGAAGTCGGTCAGTTCTATACCTTCTTTATTCCAAACACGGTGATAATGCATATGGTTCAATCCGGCGAACTTATGGAACAAGGTCGTATCGAATTCAGGTAAGCCGACGATCGTATTTTCGGTATTCATATTGTTCAACGGAACGTTGCACAAGCCAACGGTTTTATTCCATTTACCGTATTTGATGGCTGCTTCCGTGATCATTCCCGACGGATTGGTGAAGTTGATCAACCAAGCGTTCGGACAAAGTACTTTCATATCTTCGATGATTTCAAGAATAACGCGGACAGTACGGAATGCTTTGAAGATTCCTCCGGCGCCGTTGGTTTCTTGACCGATCATACCGTAACTGAGCGGAATGCGTTCGTCACGGATACGTGCGTCCAATAATCCGACGCGGAACTGTGTGGTAACGTAATCAGCATCTTTCAGCGCTAATTGACGATCTAATGTAAGATGAATGACCCAATCCAAACCGGCTGCTTCTACCATGCGTTTCGCCATGGCTCCGACGATGGCCAGTTTTTCTTTGCCTTCTTCGATATCAACGAACCAGATTTCTCCGATGTTGAGCTGATCTTTGCGTTTGATGAATCCTTCCATTAATTCCGGTGTGTAGCTTGAGCCGCCGCCGATAGTAACAATTTTTACTTTTTTAGACATAGTTTTCCCTTACCTTTCGAGGGTATTATTCCATATCATTTCTGCTAGTTCAAATAAAAACAAGCAGTTCGGAAAATCCTTCCTAACTACTTGTGTATTCAAGCGTTTTACTGGCAATTTATTTCAAAGGATCGATGTATTCACCGTTATCACTTATTAATTTTCCCGTCTCATACAATAATTTAACATTCTCATTGTAATCTTTGGCGAATATTACCGCATACAGACAATCTGTTAAATAGGTCATAGCCGTACGGGAAGCAAAGGATCCCATCTTGGTGGCACGACCTTCGAAATTATCCAACAATAACGGGTAATCGGCTTGTTTAAGGACCGGACTGTTACGGTTGGCACAGATCATGACCACTTTGATTCCTTGAGAGTGCAGGTTTCTGACCCAGTTACGAACACGGATACTGTTTCCGTAATGTGAGACAATGACGGCGATCTCGTTTCTCGGTTTCTTTTTCTTAAAGACACTGTCAAATCCGACCAGTGCGTTACTGACACACGAGATGCCGATTCGTTTTAATTTATAGTGCAGTTCTTCCGCAACGACCAGTGAGGCTCCGACACCGTAAAACAGGACGGCATCCGCATTGAAGATCGCATCGGCTGCTTTTTGGATGCCCGGCAGATCTAAGGTATTAAAGACATCCGTGAGGGCTTGGTAATGGAGATTCAGAAAGATCTTCGAGATTTCTTCGATACTCGCTCCGACTTGGATCGGCATATCGACTTCGATCCGATCTTCATTGATGATGAAAGTATTGATCTCGGTCGCTAATTTGATTTTAAAATCAGTATATCCCCTCATGCCCAGTTTCTTGCAGAGACGGACGATCGATGAGGGCGAAGAGTACGTAGCGACAGCTAAGTCTTCAACGGTCATGTCAGTTACTTTTTTGGGGTTCTCAAGAATGTAATGTACGATTTCCAGTTCGGCATTAGTGAAAATCGATTCATCTTTCAGCAGATTCAGTGTTAACATTGGATCACATCCTTTTGAACCATTATACACTATCCACTTTAACAGAGGGTGAGTTTTTCACAAGCGAAAAATACCGGAATTCAATAATGAGTTAATTAAGTATGTATTTCTCGAGATAATCCGCAACTCCGTCTTCGTCACAACTCAATGTAACGGCGTCTGCGATGTCTAAGATATCTTGGGTTCCGTTATTCATACATACACCGATTCCACAGTCACGGATCATTTCCAAGTCGTTGGTGGTATCCCCGAACGCTAACACATGAGACATGTCGGTTCTGATGGTTTCGCAATATTTAGCGATTCCGACGGATTTGGACAGGTCCGGATGAATGATCTCGTAGAGATCTTTTTGACTTTTGAAACCACGGTAGTTCTTGGACGGATGAGCTTCCATAAACGCTTCGACTTCATCCATCCGATTCTCCGGTACTGTAAAAACGATCTTGCCTTGCGGTCCGGTGAGGATGTCGTTCATATTGACGATGACCAACGGAACACGGCTGCGATTGGCGATCGAGACCACTTTACTGTCAGGCCGCTGGGCGTAGATACCGGTTTTTAATTGTAAGCAGGCATTCAATTTCAAACTGCTGAAATCTTCTAGGATCTCATGTAAGACCGGAAGTTCCAATAAGAGAAACTCCCGTTCGATTTTGGTATGGGTATCTAAAAACTGTCCGCCGTTCATACCGATGATCCCGTCCAGGTTATTTTCGAGTCCCCAATTACGGATCATGGCTTCGATCCCGAAGATCGGACGACCGGAAGCAATCAGAAATTTGATGCCTTTGGCGCGAATGGCACTGATGGCGCTCAGTGTCCGTTCGGTGAGGATTTTTTGGGTTGTCAGTAAGGTATTATCCAAATCACAGACAACTACTTTGATGTCTTTCATATGTTCCCCGTTCTATAAATTGAAGCTAAGCGAGGTCTTCTCCGTTGGAGGCGATGACCTTCTTGACCCAGTCAAATGAATCTTTCTTTGTTCGTTTGAGCGTACCGACGCCCAGATTATCTTTATCGACATAGATGAAACCGTAACGTTTCTTCATTTCACCGGTTCCGGCCGAAACGATATCGATCGGTCCCCAGTAGGTATAGCCCATCAGTTCGACACCGTCTTTGACGGCTTCTTTCATCGCGTTGATGTGATCGCGGACATAGTTGATACGATAAGGATCATGGATCTTACCGTCGGCACTGAATTCATCGTTCGTTCCGATCCCGTTCTCAACGCAGAATAACGGTATTTCATAACGATCATAAAGTTCGTTGAGGGTATAACGGAAACCGACCGCATCGATCGGCCAGCCCCACGGTGTGGACTCCAGATGCGGATTGACCAGACCGTCATCACCGCCGGTATCACCGTCAAATGAACCTAAGTATTGGTGGGTGTTGGTACGATAGTAACTGAAGCCTAAATAATCATTGGTGTAGGTCTTGATCAGTTCAAGATCCCCGTCTTCCATGATCACATGAACATCGTTCTCTTCCCAGATCCGTTTCGCATACGCCGGGTATTCCCCGCGCAGCATCACATCCGGAAAGAACAGTGATCTTCTGCGTAACTGCATCGTATCGAAGACATCTTCCGGGCGGCATGAATTCGGATAAACGTTACTGAGTGACATCATGCATCCGATCAGGGCATCCGGCATCAGTTCATGACCTAATTTAACACACTGTGCGTTAGCGACAAACATGTTGTGGCTGGCTTGATACATCGTATTGGCTTTATTCTCGGTTTCGGTATAGAAGATACCGCCGGCAGCACCCGGGATATTACGCATGTTGTTGATCTCGTTGAAGGTCATCCAGTACTTCACTTTACCTTTATAACGGTTGAAGATCGCGCTACAGTAGTTCATGAAGAACCCAACCAACTTGCGATTGCGCCAGCTGCCGTATTCAGTCACTAAATGTAACGGTGTTTCATAATGAGAGATCGTTACGACCGGCTCCATGCCGCGTTTGATCATTTCATCGAATAAGTCGTCATAGAATTTCAATCCTGCTTCGTTGGGTTCGGTTTCATCACCTTTTGGGAAGATTCTGCTCCAAGCGATGGAGGTTCTGAAACAATTGAAGTTCATTTCTTCCATCAGTGCCAGATCTTCTTTATAGCGATGGTAAAAATCGATCGCTTCATGGGTCGGATAGTACTTTCCGCTGATCAGCTTCGCATCGAAATCACCTCGTACGCCATTCGGAAAAGCATCGGATATATCCAGTCCTTTTCCATCTTCAAGGTAAGCACCCTCAGCCTGATTGGCTGCGATCGCTCCGCCCCACAGAAAATTCTTTGGTAAAACGGTTTGTTTATTTGTCATGTTCTGTCTCCTTATTGTCATTATGTCATCAATATATTTGTTGAACAAGACTCCCTAATCCAATGGGTAGTTTGTACCGAGATTTCGAAAATATAATCTTCAAGTAAGAAATTATCTTTCACTATTCGTTCTACTTGATTCGGTTCTCTGAATGATTCTGCCGAAATCACCAAACCCTCTTCCCAGATTACGTGAGTGTGATAAAATGTGAGTGTCAAGGAGGATGTTGAACTATGATCATTGTAAATGCTGCGATGCGCAGTGATGAAATTGTAGAAGCCGTGTTGAAGATGGAAGGTAAAAACATCAAGTTTCTTAAAAAAGTCGGATTGAAGCATTATTTTGAGAGTGACAATGAAGCCGTCGACGGACCTGACATCAAGAAGATGTTGAAAGCCACACCACGCTTTGCTGCCTTATATACAGCTGTGTCAGTCGAGTAACCCTATTTACAGAAAAGACCGAGAAGATTATTTCTCGGTCTTTTTGTTTGTTGATTTCGCTGCTTTCTTGGCATCGATTTTATCTAAATTATTGAAACGTTTGTTCACCAACCACGCAAAGAATTTCTTGCGAGTTGTTACTTTATTGCGTTGATCATCGAACACTTGAAACAACTTGGTGATTTCACCGGTATAATCATCAACGACGACCCATCCGGCACCTTTGGCTTCACCTTTGAGAATCGGACGACCATCCTGCGGAAGAAACAGATAGTAGTCTTTGGTATCATCCAGCATGATCAAAAGGTTATTACGGATACCGATACATTCATAAACGGTATCGTGAGTCAGATCATGGATACCGGGATTTCCAACAAAGAGCAGACGTCCGATCGATTCGACTTCTTCAAAACGACTTTCATCGGTAATATAACGTTGTGTTTTCATACGGACCTCCTACCAAACGATGTTGGACAGTAATAACATTCCCGGAATGGTAAATAAGCATAGGATCGTTGATAAGCTGACGATGCGGGCACCGTATTCGTAATCCCCTTCATATTGTTGAGCGAACATGGCTACCATGACACCGACCGGTGCACTGGCAGCGATGAGGATCACCATTTTGATATCGTGATACGCATTCGGAACCAATTTCAGAGCGAAGAGGATGATCAGCGGTACTACGATCAAGCGCATAAAACTGACGACGTACGCTGCTTTACTGGTAAATACTTCGACTAAGTTGCTTTTGGCGATGAACGTACCCAGTACGATCATTGCCAAGGGAGTGTTCATAAAACCGATCTTGGCGATCGCATCAGCAACCGGAGCAATGGGTTTGAGTGGGCTGATAAAGACGATCAGGCCGATGGCCGTACCGATCAGCGCAGGGTTGAACAACATCAGTTTCGGTGTGATGAGACTGCGTTGACCCGAGATGAGATAGACACCCACCGTCCAGACAAAGAGATTGAAACAGATCAGAAAGCCGGTCAGATAGAAGACATATTCGACGCCTAACAATCCGGTAACCAGCGGAATACCGATGAATCCGGCATTCGAGAAAGCGATAGCGAATTGTTCAAGGCGATGACTTTTTCCGTAGATCAGCCGTGCAACTCCCAATCCGATCAAGATAACAATCGTTGAAAGGATGATCGTAAATCCTAGTTTTTTTAATTTGGATGCGTTGAAGGCAAAATTAAATGCTGTGATGATCGTACATGGACCACATATTTTGAGTAGGATATTGGAAACTTGTTGCGTTCCCAAATCATCCATAAACTTGTAGTAGTAGATAAAGTAGCCGAATCCCATCATCACAAACATCATGGTGATCTGGTTCAATATCGTCAATCCTATATCCATTTTGACCATCTCCTGACTAACTTATTTATTATATACTAAGTGGGTTGGAAATTTCTTCCTAATTACACAACGTTTATACAACAAACTGGGTAAATTCTTCAATAATAAAACCGGCTTCCGATAGGGTTAACAATCAGATCCGGTTTAGTTCAGTCATAGTAAGAATTATTTTCCGAATCTTTCGTACATATCGACGAATTCTTCCGATAGGATACCGAACGCTTCGGCACTCATCAGTTGATCTTCCGCATGGATCAAAAGTAAACCGATTTCAGTCTTTTCGCCGTTGGCTTCTTTCATGATCAATTCGGCATGAGCGTGATGTCCTTCAACGAAAACCTGTTGGCCTTCTTTGATCATCGTGCGGGCTGCTTCGATATTTCCCAGTTTAGCTTCTTGGATGGCTTCGATGTACATCGATCTTGCGGTTCCGCAAGCCGAGATGATCGAGAAACAAATCATTTCCATACCTTCCATGTTATTCACCGATTGCTTTCTTGACAACTTCCATAACGCCGGCACCGTTCATGGTTCCGTACATTCTCATTTCAATGGTGTCGATAATCTTGTCAGGATAAGCAATTCTAAGTTTAGCCAAATTGAATCTTACTTGCGGCCCCAGTAAAACGATATCCGCTGTCGGAATAACATTTGCGACTTCGGCCAATGCGTACGCAGCAATTTTACATTCATAGTTCATTTCAACAGCCGCTTTTTGCATTTTAGTTACCAATAAACTTGTGGACATGCCGGCTGCGCAGATTAATACGATATTTTTCATAGATGTCACCTTTCGAAGTACTCGCGATAGCACATAAAAAATTATGTGTTGAGTCTTCTCTTTGGAAATTATATCATGCGAGACTTCCGAGACAAGGAAAAGGTGCGAAACTTTCTTTCCGTTTTATCGCCATATTGGGGAAAGGTATGAAATAAATTTCTTGTTGTAAGTGATAATTTGGTTCATATTATGGATAATCTTAATTCAGTTTGATACAAATCAAGTTATTATCTTTAGATTGAAAATTCCTTTAAGTCTACTTTAAGTCAGAAATTTCTAACTTGTTGAAAATAAATAATCCTCTATATGAAGTAATTAATTACCAAAAATGTGAAAACGCTGAGTATAATTAATTGCTTTATTCTCAAACTCTTTTCTGGCGTTATTACGTATGAATATTCTCTATCTAAAATATGATCTTACGCAGACTCATTCTTCTCACATAATATTTTCAATATCTCATTCCCATATTTTTCCGCTTTGATTTTATCGAATCCTTTGATTTTCATTAAGTCGAATATATTTTTAGGATTACTTTTGATAAGATCTTCCAACTGAGAATTACTAAAAATGTAATATGCTTTTATACCTTCTATTCGGCTCGTATCAAGCCGGTAATTCTTAAGAGCTTTATAAACCTCCCTATCTTCAATATTTGTTTCCACAACAATTTTTGGAACTATTATCTCTTTTACAAGGATAATCGGTTTAGGATCAGGTAAGATAACTGGTTTTGGCTTCTCAACAATAGGAACAGGAACTACAATTTTAGGTGCTATCTCAATTTCAGGAATAACATATTTCTTTGTATAATCAGTTCTCACTGATTTATGATATCTCATAAAAAGATCAGCTCTACTAATCATCTCATCTCTTGTCAAACTAATTTGATCACTTTGATCCAATAAACGCTTGATATAGTTGATTAACTGATCTGCTCGAATAATTTTTTCCTTCACGTCTTTTTTAGCAAATTTCATATTAATAACCGTTTTTGGATTTGCTAAAACAACTATCGGTCGATACATATTATCAAATTGATTTTCTGCTAGTTTACGTAATATGAAATTATCTTTTGTAGAACTCCAAATACTGCGAAGCAAATCACTATGTCTCATATTCTGAGTAATTGGACTGTAAATACCCTCTTTCTTATATTTACCAAAAAACGACATTGTCCTAATAAAATCTCCATTTTCATTTACTTCAATGTTTCCAAACAGATTTTTACATTCTAAAACTATTATATATTTATTTGTGATTATCAGATAATCAATTTGAGCACTTAACCCTTCGAAAACAAGATTTAGATCATGCATTATAAGCATTGGAATATGGCTGTTATTAAGTTCATATGCCACTGTTTCCTCACCATAGATCCCATATTCCAGCATTTTAATATCATTGCTGATCTGCGGTCTCATTGATTCTGGTGCTTTAGTTAACAGCACTTCCAACTTTTGCAGTTGAGCTTTCGTATCACTATCCTGTTTTATAAAACACGGACCCCTCAAACTACCTAAACTAAATGTTTCAACAACTGATTTTAACAGATTCATTTTTTCCCCTCATTATTTTTCCGGCACTTTATAGTGGTTGAACAATTCCAAAGTTTGATAGTATCTTCAAAAGTAGTCTTGCATACTGCTTATCTGTTGAAACAAACTGATAAAACATACTCTCATCTATTGAATAAATGATAACACATTTATTAGAGTTGAGAAATTGTCAAATAGACTTTTCATTTAAATATTCAATAGAATTATAACAAGATGAATTCTCTGAACTTTTAACCATTAATTACTTTTGATTCATATTTAGTTTTAAACCAACCAAAGTTCTCTGTATGTACAGGGATTATACTTTTTGGATTCACTAATTCTATTAGATGCATCAATGTTCCATCATCCGCATGTCCACTTGTATGCAATGTTATAATCTCCAATCCCATTTCTTTATATCGTTCTACAAACTCTGCAACTTCAGGCTGCAGAAGGTAACCACTCCAAAATGAATAAATTAGCAACCCATTTTCGAATGAAACCTTCTTTGATAGTTTTTCAAGATAATCCAGCATCGATACGCGGACACACATAACGAAATTACTTTCAGAAATTGAATTCTTCGTTATTCTCTTTTGACCATAACGTTCAAATAGTTTATATCGATTTGATTGTTTGTTCAAATAGTAAGTTGAAAATACTTTAACATCTTCAAAATCGATTGGATTTGGAATTCTACTTCGAATCGAGGATGTGATTTCTGCCAGGTATAGATCTTCAAGGAAAATCCGATCATTTCGTTTGGCAGCTCGATACATTGTGACAATTCGATCAATATTCATTGACGATTGTAAAACAAACACAGGTCCTTTATGTAACTTAATTAAGTCGGTTGCGATTGTTTCAAGTTCAGTTTCAGTTTGAGCTATGTACCCATCTCTAGATAAAGTAGTGCCTTCGCAGATTAATGTATCAATATTTTTCGGCAATTCATTCAACAACCATTCGCTTGGTTTACGACCATTGGCTCTGAAATCACCAGTATAGAGAACATTCCCACTTTCAGATTCAGCAAACAACATAAAACTGTTATAAGCTGAATGATCACATAAAAAAGGAGTCACCTTGATTCTACCTACTTGTATAGGTACCTTGTGATTTAGAAATTTCGTGACTTTGAAATCTGGTTTGTTTAAATACCGGTTTGAGGCTTGAATCATGGCATAGCTTTGTTCCCCAATATAAACCGGAATTTCTTTATTTACTTCATAAACCAACCCCATGTGATCACTATGATAATGTGATATAAAGATTGCAACATATCCCTTAGAATCAAATAAGTTTTCGATCTTTGGCAATTCTAAATTGTTTCGAGGATCCAAATCAAGACCAATATCAAAAAGAATCCTTGTTCCTTCAGATTCGATTTCGATAATATTTCCACCAATTTGGTTCAGTCCACGATGTACAGTGATTTTCATATAAACATTACAGAGTTATTGCATTCTCATAATCGATTGCAGCCGTTAACTTAGTATCTGCTGGTGGTAGTATGATTACCTTAACCGGTACTGATAGTTGTTCTTGTCGCATTACTTTACGAACATAGTTTATATCTTGACTAAAATTAGCTAGTATAAAAAGCACTTCTGTACAAGGATTCAATAAAGGTTCTTGATTCCAATCTACCAAACCTAATTTCCTTTTGATTTGAATGATATTATTGACTGAGTGAATCAATTGATTATACGTTTCAGAATCGTTAACTATTGTTGAAAAATCATTAAAATGTTTCCTTAACCCAGAAGCTCCATCCAAATTGTTTCCATATTTATTTTCTATCAAAACTAACTTATCACCGTTAAGATCGCTGTAAATAGCAATCATATCGATACGGAATCTGTGTTTATCAATAGTTTGTCCAGCGTATTCAATATCAATAATTCTAAGTTTTCCCTGATTTATCTTTATCAAATTGTGTTGAAAATCTCTCTCAGCGTTAAAGTGAAAATCCAGCCAAGTATCCATCTCATGAGTAATTGTCTCAAAATTAATTAAGAAATCGCTTGGATCTCCTTTTTCTAAAATGCTTAAGATCTCAGGTGCACTTGGCTCCGGTTTATTGAAACAATATTTCTCATCGAATTTACAGATAAATGAATTGGTGATACGACGGTGAGAAATAAGAGCAGCATTCCCTCCTCGATAATATAAATTGATATAATTTTTCCTTATCTCAAGGCACACATTCGGATTAGTTTTCGCTAACACAAGAAAACCATGCAGTTGGCCTGTTAGCAAACTCTCAATGAATACATTATTAATTCGCCTAACATATGGTTCTATTTTGCCTGCCATTTTCACACCCTGTTTTTTTTCCTATTATTTTTAGTATAACAGTAACGATTTTGCTTTAATATGTTGATAAATAATATTGCCTAAATAAGCACTTATTTCTGTACATTTGATTGTATTTAATGAATATTTTAGAAGTAAATTCGCTGGAATAGCTTTTTCTTGTATTGTGAAATTCTGTTATAATTAGGAATGTAATGGAGGATCTATAATGGAAATTGAAAAACAGAAGAAGATCAGAGTTTATAAAAAAAATATTGAGGTTCCAACTCCAACAAACGAAGAAGTTCAAAAATATTTACGACATTGGGATAGCCTCGACAATTACAGATTACAAGAAGACGCACTAAATAAGCTCTTTTTTAATGTATATCCGAAGAACGTCGAGATTGAAGATATCTTGATAAAGGTTGCAGCATTAAACGATTTCTACAGTACAAACATTTACTATCCCTTCAATATGGCTCAGCACATACTCGAACTAAACATTGATGATCGAATGAGAGTTGGAGATTTATCGCTTGTTAATGATATTGCCACACTTGAAACAAAGCCTGGTAAAGTCGTAAATTTGTACTCTTTTGCATCAAAATACTGCAGCCACCATTATCCAGAAATCTACCCTATCTATGATCGATATGTCGAAGACATTTTGAAACATTTTCGAGATAATGACTCTTTTTATAATTTCGGAAATTCTGATCTAAAAGATTATAGTAAATTCAAAAATATCATTTTAAATTTTCAAAACCATTATGAGATTAGAGATTACAATATTAAATTTATGGATAGGTATCTCTGGCAAGTCGGTAAAGAATACTTTCCCCGAAGCTATAAATCATCTTCCAAGAAGATAGCCGAAGATTAATAGCACTAATTTAGCGACTATGCAAAAGACAATACAAATCAAAATTCTATTTCATCCAATTTTTGGAGCAGGTGAGGGGATTGAATAGATTTTCCTTCTATCTCTCTAATTCCCTCTATATCACCCGAATTCCTACGTAATCTTTCCACTTAATACAATTTAGAACAACTTTGTATAGTCATTTGTATAGTCAGAGAAATATTTAGATTCTTTTGATTTACTACCACTACGACATTTTACAAAGGGACTTCGCTTTCTTCAACACACCCCAAATTCAAGAATATTCTTCAATTTAATAATTTAATAATTCTTTATGTATGTATAAACTCCTCTTTGATGAGACATGAATATTCAAAAATGAAGACCAATGTGTCATAAAGTTTAAAGACCATATATGCTATTTTGAACTGTGAATATTGTAATGATTCGCTAACACTAACCAACTTGCCGACCTCATCATATTGAAAATCTATATGTTCAAATCCATTCCTCAATTTTGAATCCATTTGAGATAAATTTGGAACTATATTCTCAATTCCATATTTCTGAATTTCACCTAATTTAGTCCCAATACTGCAGAATTCCCCATCAAGAATTTTGATAATTGACTTGCCACCAATTTTCACATCTTTAATTGGGTGGCTTTTCAGTCCATGTAAAGCAATAATTATGTTCATTGTTTTGCCGATAGTTTCATATGTTTCGACATACAACTCCTTAAGATCATCCAATTTCAAAGTGGCCACATAATTTGTTTCAAAATATTCAATATCAGGTTCTTCCTTAAAATATCTCGTGACGATTAACGGGAAAAACTCATTGATTTTCTCTAGAAATTTTAGGATAATCGTCATCAAAATCCGTAATTGTTCATCAATGAGTTTTGCATCAATACTAGAACCAAGAATTTCATCAAAATCAGGGTTTGAGTTACTAATTGATTTAAGTATTCGCCTAATATTAGTACTTACAATTATCCTAGCTTTATAGTTTGTGAAACTTCCAATGAACTCACTAAACAAATCAATAAATGTTTCTCTGGCTTCATCCTGTTGAAAATCGATTCCTGGAAACAGTGATTTTATTTCTTGCGCTAGATATTCGTTTTTATTATTGATGTATAATCGAAACAACGATTTGTAGTTAGCAACTTCCAAAACTGTTTTCTGATAAGTAGTCAGATCGTTAATGAGTTTTTCGTGACACTTCATATTTCTATACATCGATACAGCTCTCATGAATGGTGAACTCACTTTAGTTGGATCTGCATGAATATCCGTAATTGATGGTAAATCAGCTGAAGCTTCTATAGAATACTCATAAGAAAAAGGATCCCCTTTTCCGACATTTTCGGCATTTTTGATCAACAGAATTTGAATCGATCCATCATTATTGTTTGTGATAAGTTTTATTTCAGATTCTGTTGTACATTTTGGACAACAGATGTAGAAAATCACTTCCTCAATATAACCAATTTGCATACGTAAATTTATCACCGATTGGCATACAGAGCATCTATACCGTTCATTATGTACCATGCTTTATTCTCCTTGTTTTGTAATGAATGAAACTGCTTTGCCAATACATCAGATTCCAGAAAATAGTTATTGAATAGTTACTTTAAGCATTAGATTATAAGTACTTCATTTTAAGCAATTTTGCTTCTCTAATTTGAGCGATTTTAGAACTTCGCGAAAGTGGAACGCTCTTGATTTTGTAGAGTCGTTATTTTTGATTAGTATGCATACCCAAATCGCTTGTTGAACGATTTTCCTCTCCCTATGTCTTTTATGATACTCACTCGGCGATTAGTTATCAAGTTGACTATTCTTACGTTTTCGATTCTAGATGAATTTAAACTGTTTTACACAATATAGATCATGAAAATTGAAAAGGTTCTCATGTCCTCCGCCAATAGCACGTAAACCCGCTGATTCAGCGGGTTTTTTCTATGTTTTAACTGTAAGTGACCACACAATGACCATACAAATCGAAATTCTATTACTTTAATTTACTTATTGAAGCTGGTGAGAGGGTACAAAATGAAATCTTTTTACCCCACTTTTCCCTTCAACCCTCCGAAATTCTTATATTTCCTTTTATCTAATTCAGACGAGAAGTACTTTTTATAGTCATTGGTATAGTCACAGAAATATAAAGCACGCTGTGCTTAATTAGGAATTGACTCAGTTAAACTATTACTGTCTCAATAAATTGGCAACTTCTTGAACTAAAACGTTATCGATTAATAAAAATTCATTAACTTTACTTGAAAGTATTCTTTTTACTGTATCCTGATTTCTTACATTATCTACAACTGTTATTGAGAAAAAATCGTCTTTATTTGTCGGAATTGACGTCAAGGTCAACTGAAATATCGAATTCAATGCATGCAATGGAACATATAATTCTATGCAATCTTTAGTCAAACTATATATATGCTCAGTATCTCCGTCCCTAATAATGAAACATGTTTTCCCTTCTGCTTCCAATTGACCCTTTATTGTATCTGCATTGTTTTGCCCACCAGATGGTATTATTATAAATTCCTCTACTCTATTAAGCAAAAATATGCATCTTTCAAGCCAAGGTATATCAAACTTGCCTTCAACTAAAAGAAATTTCTTATTGTAAGTATTATCAAGTGCTGTAAGAAGTATTGCTAATGTTCGAGTGGTTAATAATCCAAAAAAAGGAATAATTCTTGATCCGCCACATACTTCTAGCACTTTCCTTGAATGTGTTGTTATTAAAGTTTGACCAATTCTATTTTGGATACCATGAATTAATGAAGAACAATTAGTAATCGAAAGAGAGTTCTCAATTTCATCAATTCCGACAATAACATTTTCAAAAGTATTTCCCATTAGCAAGGCATACATTAGATTTTTTTGGAAACCTGAACCTCTTGCTTCAATAGGAATACCATCGGATTGAACATTGAATTTCAATGATGCATCATACTTAAATGCTTCTAATCCTGTCAACTGTGTACCTACATTATTCACTATTAAAAGCTCTCGATCAACACTATTTAAAACCTCAGAAATAGAATTCTGTGATATAGATTTTAAATCTTGAATCAAATCACTAGAGGTGTTTTCAATAGTCTTCGCAATTGCTAATTGTGAAATTAGCGATTTCGGATCATATGATTCAATTGATATATAGATGTATCTGAACCTCTCAATAATTGATGAGTCTCCTATGAAATCGTCAGGACTCTCTTTATATGCTGCGCCTCTATAAACTTTCTTAAAAAATCGTCCATTAACCAAAACACCGATTTCAACAGTTGCTCCTAATTCTCGCACAAAGTTTTTGTCAACTTTTTCTTGATTAAAAAATATATCTAGTGCTTGTAAAACAGATGTCTTGCCAGAATCGTTTTCTCCAACTAAAATATTGTGATCTTCTATAGGTATTGTCTCTCTTGCAAAAGCTTTGAAGTTTTTAATGTAGATTGATTGAATCATATTTCCCCCTCACCAAAAATGTCAAAGTTATTCATTTTAGGAATTCATACTTGAATAAAACAGATACTATTTCATTCAAATAGTATTCCTTTATTTGTGATTTCATTGTAGCTATATTACCATTCAATTCTGGATAATCATAAACTCTTCGATTTTTCTTTCCATCAGCAACAATCTGGAACGAGTTTAGCTCATCATTAATTTGAAACATGCCATACGTGGTTGATGAATTGTAATCTTTTGTTTTCTTCGCACAATCAAGAATAGATTCCCATTGTTTAATAATTCTTTTTTCCACATCATTCATTTGCAGTTCTTTTAAATCTCTAATTGCTATGGTTACTCCGTTTGTATCATCTAAACATAATTCATTTCTATAAACTACGTTATTTGAACCAACAAAGCTTCTCATGTGATTTTGCGGTTCAAATATCGAAAAGAGCAAGACTTTCAATAAAAATTGATTTAGTTTCCCAGATTGACAATCATGAAAATATTGATCAGATCCATCAGCAGACTTCATAATTCTTGCTCTCTCTGTCCAATTTCGACGATAATTTATGTATCTACTTGATGCAAACAACGGTAATTTTTCTTTATAATTATCACTCCGTAGATAAAAACCATTGCCGTTATATCTTCCTGCTATTAGCAAACTGGAGTGAAGATCCGGATTGTCAAAACCCGAACTATCAGCTACTAAATATCCTACTATATTTTCATTATAGATTGGACGAATTCGCCTTTTAATATTGTTTCCGACTTCAAGTCCATTTAGACCAACCAAAATTCCGCTATCTGTATCATTCTTAAATACCCGTTTGTCATAGTATTTAGCGCTAAATATGCTTTTAACTTTTTTTACAGGCAGTTGTCCTTCTTGGTTTATTTGCCCGTCTATTACATCAAAAGCTTCGATGTTAAATGAACTAAGTTGTTTGTCACGTTCAAAGGACCATAGTGCAACCATAATACATGCATTTATATTTGTATGAAAATGCTTCCGATTAAATGCATATCCTCTAATGAACCTTCTGTCAATTAAGTGTTGAGCTTTCCAATATTTTACTGGCGAATACAAAACATAACTATCGGTTGGTTGTCTCAGATAGTATTTGAATGCTGACCAAATAAATGCATTTCCTAAATCATTAGCTACTGCACCCTTTACTTCCATTTTCATATTCGTAACTACATAACTATTTTTCCAACCGGATGAATTTACTGCCCTCTTTTTCTTTTGATGTTCAATAGAAGTGGTTTCAGCATAAGGAGGATTTTCGAAAAGAATAACAGTAGTTCGTTGGTCTAGTAGATACTGACTTATTACTTCGTTTTCAATATAATCTTTACTAAGAGCATCAGCGCCTCTAACTAGTCCCATATTAAATGTATCTTCTTTTTCAGTTGGTGGAATAATATATCTTACCTTATCTCCAAGAAGTTCAAGCATTACTTTGTATTCATAATACTCAACCGTTGAAAGAATCACATGAGAAAGTTCTTCATTACTTAGTCCTTTTTCAAGGTTACCTGTTCCAGCACATCGATCAAGGATAATATAGTCATTACCTTCAGGCACTCTTAAAATCGCCTCTCTAAGAAGCTCAATTGATTTTTTAGCATAAATAGTAGGTGTATAAAATGCACCTAAGTTTTTCTTTAAAATGTCATCGTTTAACTTATCCATAAGATATTGAAACTTTACGTTTGTTTCTCCATTATATGGCAGAATATAATCTTTAAATAAGTTTGGTTTTCTAATCTCACCAATAATTTTAACTCTGCCTGTTTGATCTCCAATGAAATCTGATTTCCTTGCATTAGGGTTAATCCTATAGTAATTTGATGCCCACCCAACAATGTCATTTTCATCGATATGTATTTTTGTAAAACCGTTAGTGCGCAAGATTTTTATAAGAATGTTCTCATCTTTTGGATTCACATTGTAATTTAGAAGTGCAAATGGACTATCACTTTGAAAACCCTGATTCGACTTTGAAGCTCCACCTATATAAACATTTTCGATCTCCGCTAGATACTTTTCAGATTTATAGCAATACGCTGTCGAATTGTTTAGAGAAATCAGTATAATGTTCTCTGGGACTGGTTTACCTTTTATTCTACGTGCCGATAGATATTTTATTGCTTGAAACAAAACAGAGTTTAGATCACTAATATTGAGTTTAAACTCTAAAAGATTACCATTAAGCACACCATCATTATTATCTGCAACTAAATCAGCAATTGAAAGGTGACTGTTCACAACCTTTAAATAACTTTGATAGAAATCAATTTGCCCTTCAAATTCATTTGAGTACTGTTTAACCATTGTATCTCCTTGTTTTACAAAATATTCTCGTTTATAACTGATAATAAAAAAATTCTAATGGAAAAAACATTAATTATGCGATTAATTCCAGCCTAATTTTTATATTCTTGAACATAAACAATTTTAGCAATTCAAATTTTCACTTTAGAGCTTCATTTTTGAGAAAAAAAAGCAAATTTCAATTGCGTCCCCACAATCACAAACTAAATTTAACATTTTTTATGATGAACATAAAGAAAAAAATGCCCCTAGGGGCAAAATATTAGAATATATACAAATTTTCGAGTTGTTCTTTGAATTCAAGAAGTATTTTATTGTTTTCGATTTCTCGCTCAAACTCACATAAACAATGAATCCAGAATGATAAAACCATGTTCTCACCTCCTGAATCTCTTCTATGCGCTCAATTAAGGAATTCCTTAAAATTTACTTAATTTTTTGTTCAAGTGTATCGAACCGGCGATGAGCAGCTTTTGTCGATTCCTCTACCCGATCGATTCATTCGGTATTGTTGTTATGCTTTTCTTCGAGTTCGTCATGATCCTTCCGTAATCCGATGGCCATATCCAGCTTCGCATTGACCATACCCTTCCATTCCACATCATTACTGATCTTCGTATCTCGACTTCGTAACCAACCTGCCAACCCCACAAAACAGCCAAGAATCGCAATCAGCACGGAAAGGCTGAAGGTTGTGTCCGGCGTCATGATTTATCCTTTTCGAACGGAAGAAGGTTGGAAATATCCGATAATATAGTTTGATTCAATCTCGCCGACGGGTGCACTCATATTCGTTGAAAGTCCATACGCATAGGGTACATTCTTTAGAGCTTTAATCACTTTCATTCTTCGGTTCGTGTATACAACTGTTGATCTGCCGGTTCCCATGCTACTGGATCTTCCAACACCGGATACGTAGACAGTATCTCCCGGTTTGATTTCGGTGATAACTGGTTCCACTTTCGGTTCAGTGTAGGTGATATAGCTATATTTACCCCAAAATGCCCATTTGCGAATTGTATCGTTACTTTGACAGACACCCCATTTATTCCAAGCAGTTGTCGATTCAATGTATTGACGCTGTCCAGTGGCATCCTTACCGATATAAATTCCAACGTGACCTAAGTCCTGGGTGAAGACTAAGAGCCCGGGAAGTTCTGGCATTGAAGCGAGAGGTCCTTTTTCAGGGCTCGCATTGTACATCATACTGGCATTCTGATCCGATCCAGCGGGAATGTTATAAGCAACAACGCCGGGACGTTCTTCCCAAAGGTAGCCTTTCATCAAGCCACAACAGTCAAAACACGGTCTTCCAAGTCCAACTTGAATAATTTTCAAGTTACGAATCGTATGCGAACATTTGAGAGTATTCACACGACGATTAATCTGTGCTTGCGTCAAAATGCGGCCGAAGCTACCTAACATGTAGATGGTCGGAAAGGCTAGTTTTGATTGCGCGTAAGCAACGAGTCCAGCGTTTGTTTTACTCATGACCTTTCTCCTCTTCTTCCTTCTCTTGAACTTCTAAAAAAGCAGTCTCTAGCGAGTAATCAAGTTTAATGATCTCTTCTTCTTCGGGTTGTATTTTTTTCATTTAAGGTTTCCTTTTAGCTCTTACTTTCATTCCATGAAATTCCATTCCAACTTTTTGCTGGCTTCGAGATAAAGGAAGATCCGTTCCACACTTTGATCTCTCCACCGGTTTCATAGTCTACTTCCACCCACAGGGCTTCATCATTCCACGTTCGAGCTGCACTCATCGTTCCCGGTGAACTTTGCGTTTTGTCATTCGAATCGATGTAGAAACCCGGAGCAGTGTTATCCGTCCAAAACCGTAAAGAATGGCCAGAGATATTCGATGCTTTCCCATAACCGATCCAGATCGGGGTGTCTTTCGCAATTCGCGGTGTTCCACTAAACGGGAAGGTATAAATCAGTAAACCAGTGATTCCATTAGTGGCGGAATTGGTGATCTGTTGCGAATCACTGATGGCTAAAATGCCTCCGGTATTTCGATCCCAGATCACGCCCAATGCGGTAGAATTCGTCGTCGAATTCTTACCTAGGTATAATTTGACATTTATTACTTTCCGGTTTTCCGGCATCACTGCTCGCATACCACAATTCGCATAATACGGAACCCCACCGAAATGGGAATAATTGAGATCCTCCGCATGACCAACCACATTGGTTGCCACTAATTTACCCTCCTAATTTGTATCAATCCAGACATCACCGACGACTGGATTTGAAGGAGCTGAAGTTCCTACGGTCATCTTTTTACCGCCAACTTTCTGCGCATCCACTGCGACATCCGAAGTTCCGAATTTCCCATTGATCTGTGTCTGAAGAGCAGATGTTGCACCGGACAGAAAACCGAGTTCACTTGATGTGACACTACTTGAAGTGAGTTTGCCAAACTCATCCGAAATGGCTGCTTTATTCGCAGTCAAATTACTATTGACCAGAGAAGAGATCGCGCCGGTAATCGTGGCTTGTTTCGCATTGAGTTGGGTCTGGATAGCCGAAGTGACCCCAGCTACTGTCGCTAATTCCGAGGCACTGACGCTGCTAACGGTGACCTTGCCACTTGCATCTGATACCAGAGCTTTACTCGCTGCTAGGTTGCTAGAAACGGTCGGATCACCTGTTTGTCAATGAAACCATCAACGAAGTGCGTCAGCGGGATAGGATGCTTGAATTCATTCCGGATCTCAAAAAAGCCTACGAGCTCAAAAAAGAGATTCTTTGGATGATTCAAGAAGTTCATGACTTGGACTCAGCCCGACCGGCTCGACACTTGAATACTGAAAGCAGAAGACTCAAAGATTCTAGAATTCAAGACAGCCGTGAGAGCGTATCGTAATTGGAAGAACCCATCCTCAACGCTTTCGCTTATCCCTACTTCAACTGAATCTCCGAAGGCTGTAATAATAAAATCAATGTCATTAAACGCAACTCTTTCGGTCTTTGTAACTTCGATTGTTTCAGAAACCGGATCTTACTCGCATTCAACTAAAAAAGGACTCTCATTTCTGAGAATCCCTCATAAACTCCACTTATTCTATCCGGTTACCCCAACATTTGACATAGAGTCACTTATTTTGCGCTCTTTCCTAATTTTCAAATATTATTGCTATACTAACAACAAAGTATACTTTATGGATATGCATTTGAAGCGTAGGGTTTGCATATTGAACATATCATCACCTGTTATCTGGAATTAATATTTTGTACAATTAAAGTATAGATGAATCCTAGAAATTGAGGACATCTATTTCTTAATTGCACAAAGATACTTTACATTACATAGTATTTTAGAATTTATCACTTAATTTCTATCGTTAATGGTGATCCATTAACATATATTTTATAGTCAAGTGGAATCTGATCAAGAACTTTGAACCAATAGCTTGAGCTACCAACACCATAATCTATATTAGCAAATGAAAATGTAGTGCTTAAACTGTCTGATATTTGGGAACTACTGTTATTTTCAGCGACTAATATCATATATTTTTTAAGCACTTTTTGTATACCAATATGACGCCCTCCAGCAAATTTACTATATACCATTGGCATAGAAGTTCTGTTGAGAAAATATTTCCCATTATTTTCATACACGACATCCAATTTTGTTGTTCCGTTTTTATAAACTACTAGAAATAATTCATCACTCTTAAGTACGCTAAGTATATTTCCTTTATTAACGGATCTTTCACTTACAATTACCGCCTCGACAGAATTATATCCTCTATTAAAGAAATTACTCCTCTGCATAGAAATAGAAATGAGACTAAGTATTATTAATATAGTTATGAAACCTAATAAATATTTATGTTTTATTATTTTTTTCACTATTTCTTACTCCTTCTTTATCTTAAAACTTCAATAGGTGAGCCAAAAGAATTAGAACTATTCACACCATTTAGACTTTGTCCTAGAAGACCTCCCAAAAATATCATGACAAACCCACGCTTATTTATGCTAACAGTTGAATATATGTCATGCGAAGTATCTCCTTCAACATTAGATACAGTATATGAATACGAAATTGTAGAACTTGTTTCACAACTCGATAAAGAGTAATCTATTGACCCTTTATTAATCGTCAAAGTTGAGCTGCTTGATTTTAATGAGTAATTAATATCACTAGAGATTGCTCCTGTTTTATGTATAAATCCAATACTTTTTTCCCCATTAGAGCTTTGTGAATAAGATGTAATTGGCTTAGTCACACCTGTAATTTTAGTGGTTGTAATATTTTGACCATTCTCAAATGTAACTAGATTAAAAATAGATGTTGAAGAATGGGAGATTGGCTGAATAATCGAAATTTTGCTTTGACTACCAAAAATACCTGAAATAAATTTTGATATATCATTAGCTATTTTAGTTAACTTTATTGGCCAATGTCCAGTAGGATCTGACATATTAATAGGATTATTCCCGCAATAAGTGAATAAACCGTTTCCAGTAAGTGAACCAATTCCTGCAACAATTTTGTCAGAGTTTACGAATCTTCCCCATTGAGGATTATAGTAACGACTCTGTAGGTAATAAAGTCCAGTCTCTGTATCAAAACGATAGCCTCTGTATCTGTACGGATTCTTTACACCTAACGTCGATGCTAATGATCCAGTGATTGTTAACGGCTGTCCCCATGTCCCATAGGTATAAGAAACAATTTGATTTCCCTGGTTATCGACCAGACCAATGATATCATTCTGTCCATTTCTTACATATGCATACTCTGTTCCATTCAGAATGACAGATACGAGCTGCCCTTGTGTATCATACGTGTAATAAAGATTGTCCGTTCCGTTTGATTCATAGGTAACCTGGCTCCCTGATAATCGGTAGGTTGTGGTCACTCCATTGACTGTCTTTGAAGTACGAATGCCATTCTCGTTATAAATATACGAAACTGAAAGTCCAGTTTTAGAGTACGAAGCCAATCGTCTACCCTGTTCCCAGGTCATAGTGGATCCATCATACGTCAATGGATTTCCAATCGCATCATAGGTGATCGCTTTTCCATCAAACGAGGTCAACTTGTCTTTCCAATTCGTGTCTCCATATACATATGGAATTATACGTGTCGGAGCTCCCACATCACCGGCCGTATACGCATATTCAGTTCGGCTGAGAAGATTTCCACCTAGATCATAGGCATATTTGATCGTCTTGTTTTCGATCTGATTATTTTCACGAATCACCTCGTTTAATTCATTGTATTCATATTTTATCACAGATGTTCCATTAGTGATGGTGGAAATATTCCCATTCTGATCATACGTATACGTGAGAGCCGGTTGGGTTCCATTAGTGATACTGGCTACTTGAGTACTGGTTTCACTAGTCGTTGAATTCTCTTTATTTTTGTAGGTATAACTGGTTGTATACGTTGTACTTCCAGAAATCCATGCCTTTGAGCTTAACCGACCTAATCCATCATAGGCATACGTCGTTTTATTATTCTGCGTTGATTTTACTTCTGTAGGACGATTGTCTTTATCAAAAGTATACGAGGTCGTATACACAGTTCCATTGATTGTATCAATAAATGAGGAGGCATTATTATTGGCGTCGTATGAGAAGGCCACAGAATTCCCATTCGATTCTGTAACACGCACTAAGCGATTCGCAAAATCATAAATGAAGCGGGTACTCTTTCCTGTTGTGACATCAGTGACTCTTCCAACAGAGCCATTCGCATCATAATCATAGGTGGTTTTCAAAACTCCATTAACGAGTACACCAATCACGCGGTCGGAACTATCATAATCGTATTTAACCTTGTTTCCATTCCCATAGGTGAATGAATTGAGTCTGCTTGTACGCGCTTGATATTCGTTGGTGATGAGTGTGAGCGTTCCAACATTGACCGAAGTCACATTTCCTAAAGCATCATACACAAAACCATAGGTGAAGCCATTATGGCTGATCGTTGTTAGGCGGTCATTCGCATACGTATAACTATTCGTTACGGTACTACCATCCACAGAGGCAGAAACACTGTTTAGAGAGTCATTATTCGCATTGTAGGAATAGGTTGTTGTTTTCCCTTTCGCATCCGTAAAGCTATCTAGAACACCTTTATTGGCATCAGTCGAATAGGATACCGCATTACCAAGCGCATCGGTTTTTGAAATGACATAATTGCCATTAGCTGTGTAACGAGTCGATGATGTAATTTTTGGAGAAGTTGCAGCGGTATCCCCTACGATAGCTATAAGTGCGTTTCCGTTTTGGCTATCATACGTAAAGGAGTATTTTACGCCCATTGCTGAAGTAGCTGCTGTCAGATTATGTTTCGTATCGTAATTATACGTGAACACACTTGATTTTGGATCGGTTGCTGTTGTCAAATCATTATTTGTATAGGCGAAAGTCGAATTTTGTTTGGCTAAGTCTGTGGTTAAGGTGACATTTCCATTGGCATCATATGTGTAACTCTGCCCGAATTCTTCTTTAAACATGGTAATGCCATCGAAGTAAGCAGTATTGACATTATACGAGTAAAGTATAATCACAACTGCATTGTTAAAGTCTTTGTCAGCAACGGCTGCATACGATAGATACTGCCATTCGTTAGAATCTGTACAGAAATCCCCGGCTTTATAACCTAGAGTCCCATCTGTATAAACAAACGATACGAATAAGGCAACATGTCGATTCCCGCCAAGTGCAGCTGAATCAGCCTTTGTCCATCCACCTACAACAAGTGAGTCCCCCTTTTTACCAGAAACACTCAAGTACTGATAGTATTGCTTGTTTCCACTCACTGAACCATTAATTTTTAGTACATTTGCATCCAACGAACTTGGATGGCTGGGATCATTCAAGGAAATTACTTGATCAGTCGCATCTGCCCCATTTGTCCACCCATAGGCACCATATCGGAAGTCACCGTTTTCCACGAGATTATAGCGATTGGCGATTTTTCCATCTTCAAGTTGAATAGCATCAAAATCAGCAATGCCAGATTCGCTTTCAACGATCGTACGAATCAAAACGGTGGGTAATTTGGCCTTTTCTGGAACTGTGAACGTAACTTCAACGCGTGTCCAATCCGTCGTTCCCGACACATACTTCGATTCAGCACGTAACCAGTCTCCATCAGAATTTTGATAGTATGCCGCTAAAACTGCCCCTAACCCGTTATTAGAAGTCATATTGGTTGTTTTTATATAGGCGGAAGCTGTATACGTATTTCCATTGACCAGATTAAGTTGTTGCGTATAATAGTGACGAATATATGGATTCGTCTTGTTGATCTGCATCGCTCGCGCCCCAATATAAACAGGGGAATTAACCGCGCCAACTGTTGCCGTTGAAGTACCATCATAGCCGGCAATCCACGTACTATCATTTTCAAAACTGGGATTCAGTAAATAATTATTGACTGTTTTCTGAACTTTCGATACGTTGCTTAAACTGTTGTTATTAGGTCCACTACTATTGTAACCATAATAAGTCGCATAACCATCCGCATCTTTAACACTGATTGTATTTCCAGCGGCATTGAAAATATAGGTTTCCTTGCGATTATTATAATCTGTAAATGTGGACAAATTATCTCCATATCCAATGTTTAATGTTTGTCCCAACGTGATCGTAGAACCGGTCACATTGGATTCTGCAATTGTTGTTACGCGATATGGGGAGGCAGCGGTGTACGTATATGCGATTTGATAGCCATCAAAATTCTTGGCGTTGAGTAATAATGAGTTCGCATCGTAGTTATAAGTTGCCACAGAACCGTCTGGATCCGTGATCGACGTTAACTGACTTTGATTGGGTCCATACCCAAAGGTAGTTATACGCGCGGCAGGGTCCGTAATAGTTGAAAGTAGTCCATTTGTATTATAAGCCAGTGTTGTTGTTCGACTCGCGCCGTCAGTAACGGTTGTTAGTTTACCACTCACATAGGTTAATGACATTTCTGATCCGTTAGCGTTTGTGATTTTCTGCAGTGTACCATCTGCATTGAATGTAGAGATGTTACCTTTCGTATCATTCAAGGTGAAAATAGCCCCGGTTTTTGTCACTGACAATTGCGATCCGGCTTCATCCATGTATTTGCCTTTTGTACTATCATAAGCAAAATAATGTTGTGTACCATCTTCATCCGTCCACACATAATAGGTTGTACCGCTAATTAATCTTTCAACGACTGTTTGTGAGAGATTCAACCGCCATCCATTCCCAAATCCGAGATTGGTTGAACGATCATGACTATTATAGATATGGGTAAGGCTCACTGGCATCAGATTCCCTGTACCGACGGTATCCGAACGCATGAATACAAGATTTCCATTATAATCATTCACATAGCCCGTTCCAGCGCGACCAACGGATTGACTATGATAAGTCCAATAGGATTCCAGCCCATTATTGTTTACGTAATAAATGACGACTTGCGGTCGCGCATTTGTATACGGGGTTCCTGTATCGGCTGAGTAATATTCTTTATAGCCTACTCCTTCACTCTGGCTATGAATCGATAGCCCGAAATTATTTCCACTCGTGTACCAATCCTTAACAATACTAGTAACATTCCACGTGTATTGTCCTGGTGTTGATACCATTGCATAGTCTTCGACCGAGCCATTGATCGCTGGCTGATTATTCCATGTAACTGAACCTTCCGTCCAGTTCTGCGTGACTTTATGCACATTGACTTGATGCGATGCAACGGACGAAGCGCTAGTCGTTACTAAATATAACTGCGCACTAATGACCATGTCCGAAGAAGATAATGCAGGCAACGCAAATTTGATGAAAGTGCGATTAATCAATGAACTTGCCCCATATCCCGTTTTCAAGATATAGCTATTTCCAAAGTTGTTTGTAGGAAGTCCCTGCGAAACATGAACGTCATCTATATTGGCTGGATCAAGTGAGGTATACACCGGTGGGTCAATCGTAATTGGATAGACGCGTTCCGAGCTACTCAACCATTTCTGATCGGGAGTCAGCGTCAAAGTGACTCCTGTAGCTGTTTCTTTCAAACTCATCAAAAAATCTCGGCTTTCTTCATTCTTGGCGTCATACATGAGTGGAACGTCAATCTTGAAGACTACTTTGTTTGAATCGTTTTCGTCCACAAAAAGGATTGTGCTATCTTTCTGTTGAATAGCTTTGAGACCTTTCATCGAATAATTAAATGTAAAGGATCGAAGCGTCGTCGGTTTCTTTAAAACTAAGTTTTCTTTGACACAATCAGGCTCGACCAGATACTCAAGATCAATATTCGGAAAAACTTCACTGAATACGGCTTTTGAGGATAGATTGCTGAGTTGTGTTTTCTTTTCTTCACTCGTCAGTTTCTCACTTGAAGCCGCTGAAGCGACCACTTTGGACGTTGACTGTTTCGGTTGTTCAATATTCCATGATAAGAAATATTTCTCTTTTGTGATACTCACAAGCTTCTTGGCTTGGGAATTCTTGGCAATTTGCACATTATAAGCGTTTTTCTGGTTGGTAAACACGGAATTATTTTCAGAATCCGTTCCCTCCAGTAAGCGATTGTCGATATCCATCCATTTTCCATCGACCAAGTAATGAACTGGTGACTGATAGATGGCAGCTTTGAAACGGCCGCTTTGTGTCAAATAATGTTTTATATTCTCTTCTCGTTGATCCACCAGCTCATACAAAATAGGGTCTGTTTCGGGAGTAACTTCTTCCCTAACAAGCGCCGAATCTGGAACGATCGGTTTGGTGGGTGTCGCGTCTTCTGCATGTGCGATGGTTGGAAATGCGCTAAAAAAAAGCGCTGTCGAAAGCGTAAAAATGAGTAAATGACGAATGAGTTTCATACTGTTCTCCCCCTGTTGAGAAATAGACCATCAAAAAAAAGATTCCCTC